>FUFK010067291.1_pt1 | contig 17590 bp, 24 predicted proteins | sample 1021851 | NCBI WGS metagenome assembly FUFK01 (sample SAMEA51879418, study PRJEB19060) | metagenome | reverse complement strand
AAAAGAAGTAAAATTAAATAAACCTTTTAGGCTAACTACAGCAGAATCTAAAAGAAAAAAATTTGGTGTTTACGTCAAAAACAAAGCTACAGGTAAAATAAACAAAGTTACTTTTGGTGCTAGAGGTATGTCTATTAAGAAAAACATACCCGCTAGACAAAAATCATTTTTAGCTAGAATGGGTGGAGTTTTAAGAGAAGTAAAAGGGCAAAAGTCTTTATCACCCGCTTTTTGGTCTATAAGGGCATGGAAAAAGAACTTTCCATTGTAAAATATGTCCAGAATTTTAGAAAAATTAGCAGATCAGCACGAAGAAAGAATAATTAATGTTTTATATAAGCTAGAAGAAGATGTTGTTAAAGAAGTAACAAGAGCAACAAAAGGTCAGCTTGTATCACAAAGACTAGCAATACAATTACAGCCACAAATCAGAAAGTTAGTTGCCGATAACTACCTCAATGAAGCCGATTTAATCATTAATGAGGAGTACAATAAGATAGCCAAAGAGGTATTAGACACTTTTGGCGAAATGCCTATTCCTAAGAAGTTTAAAAGCCTTACAGAAGTAGATTTGCAGACAATCAATGCACTTAAAACACAATCGTTTAGCGGTTTTGAAGATATTGCAGAAAGATTTTCTAAAGTTATCAATGATGAAATATACCAAAGTACAATAGCGGGTAGACCATTTGAAGATATGGTAAGTAATATCAAATCTCATATAAATGGTGTTTATAAAACGTCAAATACTCGTGAGATAAATGAATTAGTTGATTTTATTAACGAAAATAAATTTGATACGACTAAAAAAGCACAAGTAGAAGATGCTGTAAGGAAATTACATACCCAATATGCTTCNGATAGGGCGGGAAACAACCTTAGACGTTATGCAAGTCAAATAGCACATGATTCAGTTATGCAGTTTCATGGTCAATTTACAGTAGCGAAAGCTAAAGAAGCGGGATTAACACATTTCACATATACAGGAACATTAGTTCGAGATAGTAGACCATTTTGTGTTGATATGTTGAATAAGACACTTACAGAAGAACAAATAAGGGATATGTGGAACAATAGGTCATGGCAAGGAAAGAGTACAGGTGACCCATTTATAGTAAGGGGTGGTTATAGGTGCAGACANACTTGGATACCTACAGACCCCGCATGGGGTGAGGAAACAGTAGATGAAGTTCCAGAAGAACCAGTAGTTGAGGAAGCACCGACACCGCCAACACCACCGCCAGTAGTAGATGAAAGAGATATATTCACCCCAATAAATCGTGAGGGTGTAACAGAACAAACCATACAGATATTATCAGCAAAAGAAGCAACAACCAGATTAAACAAAGTTTTTAGTGATGCNAGTAAAGATGATAGATATTTAAATAAAAANATAAATCATTATAGAGGTTNAAGAGTTNAAAANTTTGGTAAAATTTCTGGTACTAAATTAGATGAAAAAGGTTTGTCAATGATTTTAGCTATGATGCCAGAAGCAGAAGCACTTTGTAAAAAATTTAATGTACCTATGATAAGGGGAATAAAAGGCTCAAAAAACGAAAGATCATATTTAGCCAATATGGGTGATGGAGTTATGGGTATGCAAGTTCAATTTGCCCAAAATGGAGCAAAAAGAATAGGAGTAAAGCCTTTAGACCCTAAATCAAAAACAAAATTAGAAGATAAAAAAAGAGAACTTGGTGATAAATATGCTCAATTAGGTTTAGAAAAAAATATTATTTATAGTGAATTAGGTGTTAGTGATGCTTGGGATTGGAGAACATTAGGACAAGGAACATTTAGTGAAACAGGTAAATTTACAAGGGAAAATTATAATAAATTAGATAAAAAATTATTAGATATAAATATTAAACAAAGCATAATACAAGGAGAAATAAGTGATATAAATACTAAATTAGATACTGAATTAATTGCAAAAACATCTAATTGGAAAAGAGGAGATAATATTAGTAATCGAGCTTGGTCAGCAAAAAGTTATGAAAATGATAACGTAGAACAATTTAGAGCCACATTTTATCATGAAATGGGTCATCATATTCATCAACAATATAAAATAAAAGACAGAAGAAGTGCTGATATAAAAAAAATAACAAAAGAACCCGCATGGTTTCAAGCCGATAGACCCCTTGAGGATAGATTGAAAGAAGTTAAGGGTATTAAAGAACACTCACCTTCACAATATGGAACTACTAATACAAAAGAATGGTTTGTTGAAAATTTTTCTTTGTATTACAGGGGAAAAGAAGAATNNGTTGCACCAGAATTTTTAAAAATATTACAGGAAATAAAAGATGACAAAATCCCTTGATACAATAACTAAAACATTGCAAGAAAAAGGAGAAAATTTAACATCAGAAGATATTGATAAGATTAGGTTATTATTTGCTGATTTAAGCTTAGATGAACAATATATTATTAATGATGTAGAGGAGATAATAGATCAGATACAATCACCAATAAAAGATACATAGTAGAAATAAAAATATTATTATGTTATAAAAACACTACCAATATGGAGGTTTAAATGGAAGAAAATCAAGTAGAACAAACTACTGAAACAAAAGAACAAGAAGCACCAGAGGTGCAAGAAACACCACAGGCACAAACATTTACCCAAGATGAAGTTAATAATATTGTTGAAAGACGATTAGCTAAAGAAAGGGGTTCAATGTATAAAAAGCTAGGTGTAGATGACATTGACGTAGCTATAAATGCTGTCAAGACACAAAAAGAAGCAGAAGAAAAGCAACGTATTCAAAAGGGTGAGTTTGAAGAAATACTGAAAACCAGAACCCAAGAACATCAAAAAGAAAAATCAGAATTAGAAAATCAACTTAAAGATATTAAGATAAATAAATCATTATTAGAGTCAGCTTCAAAACATAAAGCAATAAATGCTTCACAAGTTGTTGATCTTTTGAAAAATGATATTAAGCTAAATGAAANTGGTAATGTTGAAATTCTTGATAAGAATGGAATTGCCAGATATAATAAATTGGGTGAACTTTTAAGTACAGATGAATTAGTACAGGAGTTCTTAACACAAAACCCTCACTTTGTTAGTGCTACCCCTAGTGGTTCTGGCTCTGTGTCAAATGTGGATAGGCAAGAACTCAATAAGCCTTTTAATTTGAGTGATTTAGACATGAATAATCCAAAAGACAAAGAAGCCTATAGACAATATAGGAAAGAAAAATTATCTAAACCTTTTGTGATTAATTCTAAATTATAATCTGTTTTGTTAAAAGGAGAAAATTAAATGGCAGACGAAACAACCAGTTCGACCATTTCGGAACTATACACCGAGATAGTTGCAGAAGCTATGTTTACAGCTAGTGAACAATCAATAATGAAGGGTTTAGTCAGAAACTACACTATTGCGGGTGGTGGTAAATCAGTAGAAGTTCCGATTTATCCAACAGTTTCAGCAAGTGCAGTAAGTGAAGCATCAGACCTATCTAATACAGCGATAAATCCAAGTTCAGTTACTATCACAGCATCAGAAGTTGGTATTATGACAACATTAACTGATTTAGCTAGAAATTCAGCATCAAGAAATGTTGCTCAAGACATTGGGCGAGTTTTTGGTGAAGCTATAGCTAGAAAGATTGATTTAGACCTAACAGCATTGTTTGATGGGTTTTCAACGTCAGTTGGTGGTTCAGATGCGGTTTTATCAGCAGATACAGTTGCACAGGCACACGCAAACCTAAGAAATAGTTCTGTACCAATGAATGACTTAGCTTTAGTTATTCACCCAATGGTAGCACATGACCTTAAAAGAGGTATGACTAACACCTATGCGGGTTTAGATACTGATATTTCTAATGAAGCATTACGTTCTGGATTTATAGGAACTTTATTTGGTGTACCAGTATTTGAAACAGCTAATATGGCTAATACAGGTACAACGGGAGATTATAAAGGTGCTATGTTCCATAGAGATGCTTTAGGGTTAGCAATGATGCAAGACCTCAAGATTGAGGTTCAAAGAGATGCTAGTTTAAGAGCAGATGAAATTGTAGCAACAGCAGTTTATGGTGTTGGAGAACTACAAGACAGCTATGGTATAGAAATCTTAGCAGATTCATCTATCCAGTAATCAACTTAACTATGGGGTGGGAAACCACCCCTTAAACTATAGGATTATTTATGGACACAATAAAATTAGAAAGAAATGGTAAAGTTATAGAAAGATCAAAAGCAGATTATGAAATGAATAAGTCAGCTTATGATTTAAGAGGTTTTAAAGAAGCTGTTGCAAAACCTAAACCAAAGCTAGAACCTAAAGTTGAAAAACCTAAAGAAGAACCAAAAAAAGATAGTGAATGGGCAAAAGAAGAAGAACCTAAGAAAACAGAAACAAAAAAGGCTGAATAATGTCATCAACAGTTTTTAGTGTTCAAAACACACATCTACAAAAAATCCAACCTGATATACTAGGTTTTGGGATTACAACTTTTGTAGATCAAATACAATTTGCAGAAAATGATGTTCTTAGACGTATTCGTGAAGAATGGTGGGAAAGATACAGGCATACAGTACGTTATAAAGATATTACCAAAATAACATCTGTTGAAATGACAAATAGTAAACTNACANCNTCACAATGGGAANTNTCTGTAGTTTATTTNGCNTTATGGAANTATATTTATCCACANCTTACNAAATGGCGNGANCCAGANACAGGNGANGGCAAAGANACATTTCAAGTNCAGATNGATTTTTANAGNGAAAGATANGANGAAGAATTTCAAGCTATTCTAAGAGATGGTGTTGAATATGATGAAGATGGTGGNGGTACTGTTTCAGATAGTGANAAAGANCCAATACANTTTTTAAGGTTAGTCAGATAATGGCAGTNGATGTCAAAGTTGATGTAAATTCTATTGAAATAACTAAATTTTTAAAAAAATTAAGTAGCAAACAAAAATCTGTTATATCTAAGGGTTTGAAAAGGGTTTCTAACATGGCTATCCTTATGATTACAAAACGCACACAGGCGGGTAAACTACCAGATGGTGGTAAAATGCGAGGATATGCAAAAGGCACTATCAGAAGCCGAAAAAAGCGGGGTAGGCAAACAGGTTTTGTAGACCTAACCGATACAGGTAAGATGTTTAGAAGTTTAGATTTTAGAACAGGTGGTTTGAAAAGCACATTATTGTTTACAAACATGGAAAGAGCAAAGATAGCAAGTTTTCATGATTCATTGGGTGTTGGTAAAAGTAGGATTACTAGACCATTTTTTTCTATAGGCGATAAAGAAGAAGATAAATTAAAAAATGAATTTGCAAAGTTTTATTTTAAAGAAATGAGAATATGAGCAAAAGAGAAAATATAGCTAGTGATATAATTACTAAACTTGATGCTGTTACAAGTCCTATCGAGTTTAAGAAAATTACTAGAGAACCTTTTGAAGTAGAAGAATTAAGTGATGCACAGTTTCCCGCTTTATTTGTGCAATCTGGTGATGAAACAAGGGAAGTAGGAAGCATAGGCGATACAGGTGCGGGTTCTTATAGGGGTACAATAGATTTTCAGATTGTTGCTTTTGGAAAAGGTACAGATACAAATATAGATACAGTTAGAAATCAAATTATAGAAGTTGTTGAAGAAACCTTAGATAATGATATAACTAGAAATGGTAATGCAATAGATACTCAAATAGTAGAAGCATCAACAGATGAAGGAACTATTTACCCATATGGTGGTGTAAGAATAACAGCAAGAGTAATTTATGAATTTACTAGAGGGAGTGCATAATGGCTAAAAATGTTACTATGAAAAAAGGCGAAACCATTGTAAAGTGTTCAGAAGATCATGTAGATCATTTTGAAAAAAATGGTTTTAAAATGGTTAATGAAAAATCAGTTCCTAAAAAAACTGAAAAACCCAAAGAAGTAAAGGAGGTCTAAATGGCTACACATCATGGGAAAGAAGGTGTTTTAACTATTGGCGGTACTACACTTAATAATGCAACAGGTTTCACAGTAGATACTACACATGACGTTGTTGAAGATACAGCATTAGGTAATTCAATGAAATCATTCTTAGTTGGAAGGGGAACTTTTACTTTTTCAATAGACATGAACTTTGATGAAACTGATTCTGGTCAAACATCATTAGTACAGGGTGCAGAACTTACATTTGCATTTTTACCAGAAGGCAATGAATCTGGTGATAGAAAATTTTCTGGAACTGGAATTGTTACTGGAATGTCAGTAAGTGTACCTTTAGATGGTGTTATTACAAGAACTGTAACTGGACAAGGAACTGGCGGTCTTACTATAGGCACAGTATAGTTTTATGTCAGATCAAAAAATTGATTACTTTGATGGTATCAGAGATCATTTTAGTCAGCTTGACACACAAATAATTGAAGTTCCAGAATGGGGTTTAGTAGGCGATAAAGCTATTTATTGCAAACCTTTTAATATGCTTGAAAAACAAAAAATATTTAAAGGTGCTACAAACACAGATTTGATAGTTCTTATTGATGTAATTATTGAAAAAGCATTAACAAAAGATGGTGATAAAATGTTTAATGCTTCCCATATTTTAGCCTTCAAAACCAAAGCTGATACAAATGTAATTGCAGACGTTGCTACTAAGATTATGGGTACTGGTAATACAGATATAGAAGATAATAAAAAAAACTAAAAAATGATGTAGAATTACATAATATATTTGGTTTAGCAGAAAAACTTCATAAGTCAGTTTCCGAAATATTGCAAATGTCTGTTGAGGAGTTTAATATGTGGTTAGCATACTTTCAAATCCAACATGAGGAAAGAGAAAGACAAGAACGACTAGCAAAGGCACAAAGATAGTGGCAACAAAGAATGTAAATATAGATATTATAGCGAAGGACAAAACCCGCCAAGCTATGCAATCAGCCACAAAAGGGGTAGATGGTCTAAAAAATTCAGTATTTAATTTAAAAAATGCACTTATTGGATTAGGTGCGGGGGTTGCTATCAAATCATTTGTTGATGTTGGTAAGCAAGTTGAATCATTACAAATCAGATTAAAATTTTTATTTAATAGTGCAGAAGAAGGTGCAAAAGCCTTTGATACTATGGCACAATTTGCATCAAAAGTACCTTTTAGTTTAGAGCAAATACAAGCGGGTGCGGGTAATCTTGCTGTTGTTTCTAAAAATGCAGATGAACTACAAAAAATGTTAGAAATAACTGGTAGGGTTGCTAGTGTTACAGGTTTGGATTTTAGAACCACAGCGGAACAAATACAAAGATCATTTTCAGCGGGTGTAGCCAGTGCAGATATATTTAGGGAAAGAGGTGTTAGAGATTTATTAGGTTTTAAAGCGGGTGCAACAACTACAGCAGAAGAAACAGCAGAAGCATTTGAAAAGGTGTTTGGTGCTAATGGAAGGTTTGCAAATGCAACAAGTGATTTAGCCAATACATTAGAAGGTAGACTTTCTATGATTGGCGATAAATTTTTTAATTTTCAAAAAGTTGTAGCAGAAAGTTTTTTTATAGGGTTAAAACAAGAATTTGGTGCATTAGATAAAGCCTTACAAGATAATGAAGATGTTATTCAAAAGGTTGCTATGGCAGTTGGAAAAGGTTTGTCAGATGCAGTTATATTAGCGGGAAAAGCAGTAAGAGTTTTACATGACAACTTTGAATTAATTAAAACTTTAGGTATGGGTTTAGTTGTTTTTGGAATTTCAAGAGCATTTTTAAATCTTGTTGTTTCTATTGGAAAAGCAAGATTAGCTTTATTAGCATTTACAAAACTTTCTAAAACAACAGTTATAGGTGCTTTAGTTTCAGTTGGAATAGTTTTGGCTGAGGTAACAGGACATATGGATAAATTAAAAAAACTTTTTGACAAGCCAAAAGGTATAAAAGAATTTGCAAGTGAATTTGAAATATTAACTGCTGAATTAGAAACATTTTCAACAACAGGAGATAAAGGTTTTCAAACTTTTAAATTTAGATTAGATGAAACAATGAAAGGCATGATTGCTTTACAAAAAGAAACAGAATTTGGTACAGAAGCATTTAATGAACTAGAAAGAATGATAAATACTTTAAGTCAAAGTTATTTAGCCTTACCACTTAAATTAGTAAATCTTGACTTGCTAAATCAAAAAGAAGAAGTTGGTATGTTAAGTCAAGCATATAGTTCATTTACAACTGGATTTATGGAAGCAGTTGATAAACAAAAATCTGGTTTCAAACAGATTGAAGATATTGGTAAAGCAAGTTTTGGTAAACTTAAAACAGCACTTACAGATTTCGTAATGACAGGTAAATTAAATTTTGGCGATTTAGCAAAGTTTGTTGTTAGGTCATTTATTGAAATGTTAGTTGGTGAAGCGGTGCAAATGGCATTTAAAAAGTCAATGGCATTATTTAAAGCAGATGCACTAAAGAAAGCATTTATAAGCCTTTATGAGGGTGCTATGAAAACTTTTGCATCAATACCATTCCCATTTAATATTCTTGCTGTAGGCGGTGCATTAGCTTTTGGTGCATCTTTAATAAATAAAATAAAAAGTTTTGAAAAAGGTGGTAGACCACCAGTAGGACAACCAAGTATTGTTGGTGAAAAAGGTGCAGAATTATTTGTACCAGATCAAGCTGGTACAATAGTTCCAAATGATAAACTTGGAATGGGTAAGCAAGTTACAGTAAACTTTAATATTAATACTGTAGATGCTAGAGGATTTAATGAGTTACTTGTGAATAGTCGTGGAACAATTGTTAATCTAATCAATAGTGCTATGAATGAAAAGGGTAAAATGGCGATAGTATGAGTGGAGCATTACCAAAAACTAATTTTACAGCTATTAATATTAGAAGCAATCAAAAGACTTTGCTTAGTGAAACAGATAGTGGCAAGACTTTTAGAAGGCAAGTGCAAGGGCAAAGATTTAGTTTTACTGTATCTTATCCACCCATGACTAGATCAAACTTTGCACCAGTAATGGCATTTATTATGAAGCAAAGAAATAGAAAAGAAAACTTCACTGTTACATTCCCAAGCTATTTAGATGCACAGGGCAACGAAACTGGAACATTGCTAGTAAATGGTTCACACACTGCAACAGACACTACAATAGCTATTGATGGGTTTGCTGGTGATGGTGCGGGTAGGCTAAAAGCTGGTGATTTTATCAAGTTTGCACATGATAAAGTTTATATGGTAGTTGAAGATGCAACTTCATCAAGTAATGCTTCTACAGTTACTATAGAGCCACCATTAAGGGAAGCATTAGCAGATAATAGTTCTGTTACTTATGATTCAGTACCATTTAATGTTCATCTTACAAGTGATGTTCAAGAATTTGCAACAGGGCAAAATGACAAAGATGGAAATCTACTTTTTACTTATGAGTTTGATGTTATAGAGAGTTTGTAAATGGCTAGGGGTTTATCAAGTGCAGTAAAAACAGAACTAGCTACTGGAAATATAGACCCAGTTCTATTGATTGATTTGGGTTTTGCAACAAGGGTTTATCTTACAAATGCAAGTTTTGATATAACATCAAGTGTTTCTGGAACATCAAGAACATATTTATCTAATGGACATTTAAAAGGTATTACTGGGGTAAGTGAAACAAATGCACCCTCAAAAAATACATTAGTTGTAAGTTTGTCTGGTGTAGATCAAACATATATTTCTATTGTACTTAATGAAAATATAATTAATGCAGATGTATTTATTTACAGGGGTTATTTAGATGCAAACCTTGCACTTATTGCAGACCCATTTTTGTTGTTTTATGGAACAATAGATGAATATAAAATTACTGATGATACAAGCACAGCAAGATTAAATCTTACAGTGACTTCACATTGGGGAAATTTTAGTAAGACAAGTGGAAGGACAACAACAGATAATTCACAAAAAAGATTTTTTCCAAATGATCGAGGTATGCGATTTTCTGCATTAACTGTTAGAGATATAAAGTGGGGTAGAGAATGACCAGTATACATTTATTTCAAGCAGAAAAAAAAGATTTTGAAGATGTTTATGATTTATTGATACAGTTCAAGCATGATGAATTAGAGCATTTAGATTTACCAAAAATAGATCAAAATAAATTAACAACATTTATTAATACAATGTTACAAAAAGGGAAAATTATAATTTTAAAAGATTTAGATAAAAATATATTTGTTGGTTGCTGTATTTTTCACAAAGCTGAATATTGGTTTAGCAAAGAAATGTTTATGAATATACATATAATTTATATCAAAAAGAATTTTAGAAATTTTAAATTATTAAAAACAATGGTTGATAGTGTTAAAAAGGTTGCAGATAAATTGCCAATAATTTTAAGTGTAAGCACTGGATTAAAAATTGACCCAGTTTTTGAAAAATTAGGTTTTGAAGACATGGGTAGTAACTGGAGATTGCTTTAAATGTGCGGTGGTTTTATTGGAGATATTATTGATAGTGTTGTTGATATTGTCGAAGATGTCGTTGATATAGTCGTTGATGTTGTTGAAGATGTTATTGGGTGGCTTGTACCCATGCCAGAAATACCAGATTTTGGAGAACTTCATGCAGAACAACAAGCAAAAGGGATTCTGGTAAATAAATTTACAGCAAATGCACATATACCTATCATTTATGGAACAAGAAAAGTTGGTGGCAATGTAGTTTTTTTAGAAACATCTGGAACAGACAATGAATTTTTATATATGGCAGTTGTTTTAAGTGAAGGTGAAATAGATGATATACCAACAATTCATGTTAATGATAATTTAGTTTTATTAGATGGAGATATAGCAGACAATGTTCAAAGAGGTGTAAACACTTTAGATTCTAATTTTAGAGGTGATTTAGATGATGGAACAACAGAAAGTTTAATTACAGTTGAACCCCATTTTGGTTCGGACACACAAACAGCATCAAGTTTATTATCTGAAACAAATGGTTGGGGAATTGAGCATAAATTAAGTGGCTTGGCATATTTAGCAATTAAATTTAAATGGAATCCAGAAAAATTTGGTTCTTTACCTACAGTACAAGCAAATGTTAAAGGTCGAAAAGTTTATAATCCTAATTTAGATGGAACTGTTACTGGTGGCAGTGGAAGCCATAGAAAAGATACAAGTTCTACATGGGAATTTTCAGACAATCCGATATTACAATTATTAGATTATTTAAGAAACGATAGGTTTGGAATGGGAATACCAGATAGTTATTTTGATTCTAATTTTGCAGATTGGCAAACTGCCAGTGATGTTTGTGATGTTACATTTACACCTTTTACTGGTTCATTAGCTAGACCAAAACTTATGTCGAGTAACACTGTTGTGGATACATCAAGAAAATCTATTGATAATGTGAAAAACTTTGTTAGGGGTTCAAGGTCATATTTAAATTTTACTGGTGGTAAATACAATGTTTTAGTTGAAACAACTGGTTCAGCATCAATTACACTTACAGAAGATAATATTATTGGTGGGATTACAGTCCAAAGTAAAAATAAAAATTCAAGATATAATAGAGTAATAGTTAATTTTATAAACCCAGATAAAAATTCTCAATCAGATACAGCACAATTTCCACCAGTTGATGAAACTGGATTAGATTCGGCAGACCAACATGAAACTATGAAAACAGAAGATGGTGGGTTGTTATTAGAAGGAAGGTTTGATTTTTCAATGTTAACAAATGCATTTCAAGCACAAGAAATGGCAGAGGTAATATTAAGAAGATCAAGAAGTAGCTTAGATATATCTTTAAGAGCAGATGCAACAGCATTAGATTTATCTATAGGTGATATTGTAAATATTACCCATGCAACACCTAGTTTTTCTGCAAAACCTTTTAGAGTACAAGGAATGACAATAAATGCAGACCATACAGTTAGTTTGCAATGTTCTGAACATCAAGATAGCTTTTATGCAGTTGGCACACAAGTGCCATTACCAGAAATACCAGATACTAATTTACCAAACCCATTTAATGTTCAAGCACCAGTTGTAAGTGCAACAGATGAACTAAGATCAAGAAATGAAGAAGCTATTGCTGTATTATTAGTTAATGTAACTGCAACAGATCAATTTATTACAGACTTTGAAGTACAAGCTAAAAAATCAACAGATTCTGTGTTTATAAATTTAGGTCGTGGAAGTTCTGCACAATTTGAATTAGTTAATGTTGAGGATAATGTTGTTTACGATATTAGGGCAAGATCAGTAAGCTCAGTAAGTCGTTCAGCATTTACAAGTATTACCCATCAAGTTGTAGGAAAAACAGAACCCCCTCAAGATGTTACAAATTTTAGTGTAAATATTATTGGTACAGAAGCACATTTAGGCTGGACACCAGTAACAGACCTTGACCTATCACATTACAGAATACGTCATGCAAAAGAAACAAGCGGAGCAACATATGCTAATTCAATAGATATAGCTGATAAAGTATCAAGACCAGCAAATACAGTTATTGTACCCGCAATGACAGGTACATATTTTATAAAGGCAGTTGATAAAGTCGGTAATAGTTCAGAAAATGCAGTTAGTACAGTTGCAATTATTGAAAGCATAAAAGGTTTAAATTTAGTAGCAACATCAACACAAAGTCCTAGTTTTTCTGGAACAAAAACAAATATGGTTGTTACAGATGGAAATTTATTACAATTAGGAACAGCAAATCTTTTTGATAGTGTTGCTGGAAATTTTGATGATGCAAGTGGATTGTTTGATGGTGGTGCTGGTAATGTTGCAAGTTCTGGAACATATGAATTTGATACATTTATTGATTTGGGTTCTGTTTATACAAGCCGAGTAACTGCAAATATGAATGTTGCAAGGGTTAGTTTTGTAAATTTATTTGATGATGCTTCTGGAAATTTTGATGATCGTTCTGGGTTATTTGATGGTGACCCACAACAATTTGATGATACAAATACAGAACTTCTTGTTGCAACAACAGAAGGAGACCCATCTGGTTCACCAACATATACAGATTTTAGAAAGTTTTTTGTTGGGGATTATAAAGCAAGAGCATTTAAATTTAAGGTGCAAATGACAAGTCAAAAGGGTACTGCAACACAACAAATATCAGCATTATCCGTTACAGTAGATATGCCAGATAGAGTTGTAGCAGAAGCAGATGTTGTAAGTGGCACAAGCACTAGCGGAAAAGCAATAACATTTTCACCAGCATTTAAATCTTTGCAAGGTGTAGGAATTTCTGCTCAGAACTTGGCGAGTGGTGACTTCTATGCTATAACAAATAAAAGTGAAACTGGTTTTACAATAGAGTTTTTTAATAGTTCAAGTTCAACAGTAAGCAGAACATTCGATTATGTAGCAAGAGGATTTGGAGAATTAGCAAGTTAGGAGTGTTAAATGTCACAAAATGATTTATCAATAGCCAATCAAGGTTTTGCATCTTTTAGATCAGATTTGAATAGTGCTTTACAAGCATTAGGTTCAACAAATTCTGGAACTTCTGCACCATCAACAACTTATGCAAATCAGTTGTTTTACGATACAACAAACAATATTTTAAAAATTAGAAATGAAGATAATGATGCTTTTATTTCACTTTTTACCTTAGATCAAACAAACGATAATATTGAAGCATTAACAATTGATGGCACATTAACTTATAATGGTGATTTGGTTTCTTCTACTGCTGGTACGTCTAATTTTAGGGCGGGAGTAAATGCTGGAAATTCAATCACAAGCGGTGGTAATTATAATGTAACTATTGGAGATGAAGCTGGAACTGCACTTACGACTGGTGATAATAACGTAGCAATAGGATTTGAAGCACTCAAAGCAGAAGATGGACATGGAGATAATGTAGCAATAGGTTACCAAGCACTAAAAGCTCTTAATGCTGGGGGAGATTCACATAACGTAGCTGTTGGAAATGAAGCTGGAAAAGCATTTACAACAGGACAGCTAAATTCCGTTATTGGAAGTCTTTCAGGCACTGCACTCACTGAAGCTGGAAGAAATACAGCAGTTGGGTATGCTACTTTAACTACTGACACACTAGGAAGTAGAAGCACTGCTATTGGTTATGGTGCATTATCTACACAAAACTTTGCAAGTGCTACCAATTCTAATAATACAGCAATAGGACACGTTGCGGGTTCTACAGTAACTACTGGTACTAAAAATACATTAATTGGATCAGAAGTTGGTGACGGACTTACAACTGGGAGTAGAAATACAGCGCTTGGATATAGAAGTTTAAGTGGTGCTGTTGATGATGGTCAATATAATACTTGTGTTGGTGCTGATGCTGGACTTGTATTAACTGGTGACCAAAATACATTTGTTGGTTCTTATGACCCTTCAACTGGTGGCTCTGGTGCAGAAATTACTTCAGGTAGTAAAAACACAATTCTTGGTGCATTTAATGGCAATCAAGATGGATTAGACATAAGAACATCAAGTAATAGAGTTGTTATATCAGATGGTGATGGTGATATTAGAATCTATTCAGAAGCAGATGGTACTACTTATTTTAATTGTGTGAATCAAAGTACTGATGATTCTTTTTATATTGAAAGCAATGGTGTTTTGAACATATTAAGAGCAAGTGGTTCTTCACGATCTTTAATAGGGTTTAAAAATGGTGGAAGTACAGTAGGCACAATAACTTGTACTACATCTAATACAGCATATAACACTTCTTCAGACTACAGATTAAAAGAAAACGTAGTTGATATGACAGGTGCTATTGATAGAGTAAAGCAGTTATCACCTAAAAGATTTAATTTCATTATAGATGCTGATAAAACTGTAGATGGCTTTATTGCACATGAAGCACAAGCAATTATACCAGAAGCTATAACTGGCGAGAAAGATGCAGTTGATGATAATGGTGATGCAATAATGCAAGGAATTGACCAATCAAAAATAGTGCCATTATTAACAGGAGCATTAAAAGAAGCTATTGCAAAGATAGAAGCATTAGAAACTAGAGTAGCAACATTAGAAGGATAAACAATGACAAGAACAGCAGAAGAGATAGCACAAGCACATAAAGCTTGTTTAGATGGAGCAGATACAATCAATGTTGTAATTGCTACCCATGCAAAAGGCAGTGATGCAACAGAAGATGACTTTGGATATGACATGACACATGACGAGAAGAAAGAAAGAGTTGCTCGTAGTGTTGGATATCTCAAGTATCAGAAAGAATTAACTGATTGGGATAAAGAAGATTTTACAGTTATAGACAAAGCTATAGCTGATGCAGATGCTTTCATAGGAGATTAAAATGAAAAATAATGTTTTAAATATAGATGGAAAAGAATTTGCAACAGAAAACCTTAAAGATGAACAAAAGGCATTATTAGATCAAATAGGTTTTTGCCAGAATCAAATAAATGAATTAAGTACTTTAATTAGAAGATTAAATGCTTTTCAAAAAGCACAACAAGGTTATAAAGCAGATTTATTAACATCTTTGGAAAATGATAAAACAATCAAAACTATGGAAAATTCAAAGGCTGGATAAATGTCAAAACCTTCAATTCAAAGTATAAATCTTAAATTAGAAAGACACTTAGCAGTAAGTGACGAAAGATGGAAAGAAGCTATACTTAGAATCAAAAGACTAGAACATATTATGATTGGTACATCTGGCACAGCAATAGTTTTATTGATAGGTCTATTAGTGAGGTAAATTTGGTAGTTGCAGAAATTCTTACTGGTATTGCTCTAGTTCAAAAATCAGTAGAGTTTATAAAAAGCAACATCAGTACAGCAAAAGATATAAAAGACATAGCCAAGCAGATTGATGGGTTCTTTGAAGGCGAAGAACAAATGAATAAGAAGCAAGGCAAGGGCATGGGGATTGCTCAACAGTTTGGCATAGAATCGACAGCTTCAGATTTTATTGATAGAAAACTTTTAGAAGAACAGCGATATGAACTAAAGTTATTGATTGATAATCGTTTTGGTCATGGTACATGGAATCAAATACTTTCTGAAAGAGCCGATAAGATAAAACAAGCAAAAGAAGCACAAAGACAAGCTAAATTAGAAGCAAAAAAACAAAAAGAAGAAGTTTTAGAAGCTCTTAAATGGGTGACAATTATTTTATTTGGTGTAGGTATTACAATCTTACTTTTGGTGTTAGGTTTAAAAGCCTTTGCATCAGAATTAGCTTATGAATACAAACCTAGAGATTACACAAAAAAGCAAAAAATCTGGCAAGGTAAAATACAAGAAAAAAAATATACAACTTGTAGACTAAAAAAAAGAATTACATCAAAATATACAAATAAAAAAGCCTGTATTTATGAGGGTGGTAATAAAACCTTTACAATGATGATAGAAACTTGGTGTCCNAAAAAATATAAATGTGTATATGACCCAAATGGAACAGAACCAGATATTGATAAAGTAATGGATAGTCTAAGGAGTATCAAAGATTGATAACTGCATTTATGTTATATTGTGCTATGCAACCAGCAAAAATGAATATTGCTCAAATTTATTTTAAATCTGTCAATGATTGTACCTATTATGCAAAGACATTAAGTGGTCAAGAATTTATGTCAGAAAATGGTGTTCAAACTTATGAATGTGTTTGTAAATTAGTTCCGAGTATAAACCCAGACAAAGTAAAGGTGTATTAATGCAAAAAAAATTACAAAAAGGCTCAATATTAGATGAATATGATTTAGATGGCGATAATGAAATTACAAACGAAGAATTACAAAGAGCCAAAGAAATAAAAGAAACTGAAACAAAATTAAGAAAAAATCTAGCACAATTAAGAATGGCAAGATATACTTTGATAGGTATGGGAGTATTTACAGTTGCTTTATTTTTTGTTCCTATAGAAAGAGTAAATGCTTTAAGTGATGTATCGAACTTGCTATATATTTCTGGCAGTTCAATAGTCGGTTTTTATATGGGTTCAAATGCTTATATGGCAAAGAATGGGGTTAAATGATGAATTTGAATAAATTGCAAGAACAAATAATGTTTGAAGAAGGTGTAAAGTATGAAATTTATAATGACCATTTAGGTTATAAAACTTTTGGTGTAGGGCATTTAGTAAGAGCCACAGACCCAGAAAACGAAATGAAAGTTGGTACAAAAGTATCTAAAATGAGGGTAGCTGAATGTTTTGAAGCTGATTTATATGTTGCTATTAATGATATGGAAAAATTTACAGAAGGTATGGAAATAGATGATAATATTAAAGAATGTGTAACTGAAATGGTATTTCAACTAGGTTTACCTAGACTAAATAAATTTAAAAAATTTAAACAGGCATTATTAGATGGAGATATTGAAACTGCACAAGCTGAAATGAAAGATAGTTTATGGTATAGGCAAACAACAAATAGAGCAGAAAGATTAATTGAAAAATTAGGGAAAAGTCTTTGATAAATTTACTTATTAGTCCAATAGCTGAACTTGCGGGTACATGGCTAAAAGGCAAGGTTGATAAATCAAAAGCAGAAAGTGAAGTAAAGGTAGCTAGGGCAAAAGCGGAAGCTAAAGTTTATGAAACAGAAGCTACTTCACAAATGCTAAATGAAAAGAACCTTACCGATCAAATGGGTGATAGTTTGAAAGATGAGTTC
>FUFK010041057.1_pt1 | contig 17596 bp, 4 predicted proteins | sample 1021851 | NCBI WGS metagenome assembly FUFK01 (sample SAMEA51879418, study PRJEB19060) | metagenome | reverse complement strand
AAAACCCTTACGCGGTGGGGCTTACAGAAGAAAAAACGCTAAAAAAAGGGACATACCATAATCAGATATTAGCCCGCAGGGTTCGCTTGGTTCATCGTTAAGCTTAACTAAACAAATCAAATCATTCATAACGCTTTCTCTAGATTCAATATTCTAATCTATGCTTCCGTAGTGCTAGTGTCTAATCCATACGCGCATGGTTTGCTACAGCGTATTAGTGACGCACTTTCTATTTCTGCCTTCAATCTATGTCTAATTATGCCTCTGCGTGCTTCTCATTTGCTTTGTGTGCTCTTTTAATGACCCCTAAGCTACCCTAGTAGCTCGATTGTTTCTTCAAAGCTGTTAGAGCGCATTACAGAGCTTTCTGTATTTTTCACTGATTTTTCATACTTGATTAAGATTGACCCCTTGATTTTAAAAGGCTACAGCGATTTTAAGACTCTTATTTGCCTTATTTGAGCTATTTTGAGTATATATAGACTCAATTAATATTTAAGGAGTATAAATATACTCAATAAAAAAGAGTATAATAATACTCGATAATAACTAACGAGTATAAAAATACTTAAAATATAATTGAGTGCAATAATACTCAAAAATAAATATTGAGTATAAAAATACTCTGTGCTATGCTTGTGAGTATAAAAAGACTCAATTACTTACAAACCTTAAAAATAAAGGCTTAGAGCTATGAAATCTAACTATGAACGCAGTATAAAAGTAACAATGAATGAGACTATAGACGGTGAAATAAGGCGTAGTAGCACAACACTAAGCTATGATATATGTGACTATTATTTTGGTACTATTTTGCATCTTGAGGACGCTAACAAAGCTAGGAATGACAAGCGATACAAAGAACCACAGGCACGTTACAGAATGTGGTTAGAAGATAAGGTTAGGGCATGGGCTAAACAACAAAACAAAGCACAGAGTAGCTATTTAGAGCGTCTATTGCTCAAAGAGATATATAATAGCGGATATCAATCAGGCTTGGACAAAAATAAGGATAATCATGGCCTAGACCTATAATCTAATAACAGCACATAAAAGACTAATAAGCGTACATAAAAAACTAATAACAGCACATAAAAGACTAATAAGCGTACATAAAAAACTAATAAGCGTACATATTCTTATGCTTTGCTTACTACTAATAGCTATGAGTAAAGCCAATCCTTGCGCCTAAAACCTTTTAGTGCTAATTTTAAGCAAGTACACACTCAGACCCCTATTACACTTCGTTGCATATTGGTTGAGTGACTTGTAAGGGGAGACCCCTTAACCCCCTAAAAACCTCTCACCGTTCACACTGGAGCGAAAATCGTGCCGCGAATCAGTCATAAAATAAGAGACAAAGTAATAAAAATTAGAGTCAATGAAGACGAGCTTCAAAAGCTCAATGACTCTAAAACGCAAAAGTCGCTAGCCCCTTGGATTCGTGACTTAGCGTTAGGAGCAACGCCTATTCATCAAGCAGACCCAGAGCTTGTAAGGCAAATCGGTAGAATCGGTTCAAACTTGAATCAGCTAGTAAAGCAAGTGAACACAGATAAGACAATAGATAAGCAAGTTTTACATCGTATACAAACGATTGAAAGTCTTTTGCTACAAGCCATAGAGAGAAATAGAAATGATAGTAACGTTCTTTAGAAGAGGTAAAAGCGGCGGCGCTGCGCCTGTTAATTATTTGCTAGGCAGAAATATGGATAGAGAGGGAGCTAGAGTGCTCTCAGGCAATCCGTTTTTGACTAAAGAGCTGATAGACTCGACTAACTATAAAAGACGCTACACAGCAGGTGTATTAAGCTTTGAAGAAGAACCCGATTGTATTACTGAACAGCAAAAACATGACATTATGAATAAGTTTGAGAAGACGCTGTTGGCAGGACTCGAACATCAACAATACAACGTACTTTGGGTAGAGCACACAGACAAAGGGCGACTAGAGCTAAATTTCTTGATACCGAACATGGAACTCATAAGCGGCAAGCGTTTGCAGCCGTACTACTATGTTGCAGATGAGTATAGAGTTAATGCTTTTCAGAATATTATCAATCATGATTATAAGCTTACTAATCCTCATGCGCTTGCTAAAAGACGTTTGCATGACCCTTATACAACTTCTTTTGAAGCAGTGGCCAAAAAGCCAAGTCCTTTCAACAAAAAGCCTTTAACGAAAATTGATAACAAAAAAGAGCTAGGCGATGAGATTAACAAACGTCTTAAAGCGATGATTGACGACGCAGGAGACGACAAAGCTATGCAAGTTATAAGACGTAGAGCCGATGTCATTGAATGGCTTGAAGAGGAGGGTTTAACAGTCATTAGAAACAAGACACGAACGAAAGAAATAAGAGATGAGTTTCTAAGTATCAGCTCACCACATCCTGATATAAAAATGAATATCAGGCTTAAAGGCGCGATGTATGAGAAGTCGTTTGAAATCAATAAATACAAGCTAAACTTACAACCTCATCGAGAAGAAGATATCTCAGAAGATGAAAGGCTTTACAGCGAATCGGTCAGAATCTGGCAGGAGGGATTTGAGCAAAAATCTGCTTATCATGCTGACCTATTTAAAAAGACACCGCCACAGCCAGTGCTTATAACTAGAGAGCTACAGAAAGAGCTAGAACAGTATGAAAACACTACTCAAGACGTTAATAATGAAGTGAAACAGACAGCTACAGCAAGCCGTAGTTTTAGACCTTAATATACTATGCGTATAGCTGTAAGCTAATAATTTCAATGCTTACAGCGAATATTTATTTGACGCTACAATGAGTAAAGCGTAAACTCAAATGCTAGAAACGACTAGACCCCGAGCTTGCAGGCTCAGGGTCTAGGTAAAACTAATCAATGCGTGGCAGCAAAGATATAAAAACTACTTGTGGTGAGTCGTATTATATCTAAGCTATCGCGCTAATACAAGCGTGAACGTATGTACAACTTACAGAAAATAGACCCTTCAAATTGGCAAGACATATCTGTCTTAGCTCAATTCTATAACGACTTAGCAGCTAACCCATATTGCAGTAACGACAAGGGTTTTAGTCACATACGCACTAAGTCACACGCTATAAAACACGCTTACATTCAACCGAATCACCCAGCTATATGCAGATGGCTTGTCTTCGATATTGACGACCGAAACGCGCTATTTGCTTACTACGATAACGACTTACCGCCACCTCAATTCATTGTTAAAAGTAAATTGAATGGTCATGCTCATGTTGGGTTCAAGCTGACAACAGAAGTCGGTATAGGCGGTAATTCAAGCGTTAAAGCTATGCAGTATCTAGCAAGCGTTCAACAAGCGCTACGCATCGCATTGGGAGCTGATGCGAGTTATGGATGTAACTTAGTTAAGAACCCTTGCTATAACTCACTCTCGCACGAAGTATATATAACAGGCGCTCAAGCGTCTTATAGCTTAGCAGAGCTTGCTGATTATTTAGACTTACAGACAGTACAGCAAGAGCCGTCAAACGATAGCGGTTATGGGCGCAATGTGAGCGTCTTTGACCACGTTAGACACCAAGCCTACTCATTAGCTCAAACGTACAGCTACAATGAGCTAGAGCGTGTTTTAACGACTATCGCAGAGCAGTATAATCAGCGCTTTGATGTGCCGTTACTCGCTAATGAGCTAAAGCACATAGTACGCAGCATCGCTCGATACTGTACACGTAAAGACTTCACAGCAAGTCACAGAGCGTTCTCAGAGCTACAGAGAGCGCGAGTAAGAAAAAGGTGGGGCGATAACACAGACAAGCGCAAACAAGCGCTTAAAATGCACAAAAAAGGAGTTAAAAAGACTGTGATTGCAAAAGAACTAAATGTAACGACAAAAACCCTTACGCGGTGGGGCTTACAGAAGAAAAAACGCTAAAAAAAGGGACATACCATAATCAGATATTAGCCCGCAGGGTTCGCTTGGTTCATCGTTAAGCTTAACTAAACAAATCAAATCATTCATAACGCTTTCTCTAGATTCAATATTCTAATCTATGCTTCCGTAGTGCTAGTGTCTAATCCATACGCGCATGGTTTGCTACAGCGTATTAGTGACGCACTTTCTATTTCTGCCTTCAATCTATGTCTAATTATGCCTCTGCGTGCTTCTCATTTGCTTTGTGTGCTCTTTTAATGACCCCTAAGCTACCCTAGTAGCTCGATTGTTTCTTCAAAGCTGTTAGAGCGCATTACAGAGCTTTCTGTATTTTTCACTGATTTTTCATACTTGATTAAGATTGACCCCTTGATTTTAAAAGGCTACAGCGATTTTAAGACTCTTATTTGCCTTATTTGAGCTATTTTGAGTATATATAGACTCAATTAATATTTAAGGAGTATAAATATACTCAATAAAAAAGAGTATAATAATACTCGATAATAACTAACGAGTATAAAAATACTTAAAATATAATTGAGTGCAATAATACTCAAAAATAAATATTGAGTATAAAAATACTCTGTGCTATGCTTGTGAGTATAAAAAGACTCAATTACTTACAAACCTTAAAAATAAAGGCTTAGAGCTATGAAATCTAACTATGAACGCAGTATAAAAGTAACAATGAATGAGACTATAGACGGTGAAATAAGGCGTAGTAGCACAACACTAAGCTATGATATATGTGACTATTATTTTGGTACTATTTTGCATCTTGAGGACGCTAACAAAGCTAGGAATGACAAGCGATACAAAGAACCACAGGCACGTTACAGAATGTGGTTAGAAGATAAGGTTAGGGCATGGGCTAAACAACAAAACAAAGCACAGAGTAGCTATTTAGAGCGTCTATTGCTCAAAGAGATATATAATAGCGGATATCAATCAGGCTTGGACAAAAATAAGGATAATCATGGCCTAGACCTATAATCTAATAACAGCACATAAAAGACTAATAAGCGTACATAAAAAACTAATAACAGCACATAAAAGACTAATAAGCGTACATAAAAAACTAATAAGCGTACATATTCTTATGCTTTGCTTACTACTAATAGCTATGAGTAAAGCCAATCCTTGCGCCTAAAACCTTTTAGTGCTAATTTTAAGCAAGTACACACTCAGACCCCTATTACACTTCGTTGCATATTGGTTGAGTGACTTGTAAGGGGAGACCCCTTAACCCCCTAAAAACCTCTCACCGTTCACACTGGAGCGAAAATCGTGCCGCGAATCAGTCATAAAATAAGAGACAAAGTAATAAAAATTAGAGTCAATGAAGACGAGCTTCAAAAGCTCAATGACTCTAAAACGCAAAAGTCGCTAGCCCCTTGGATTCGTGACTTAGCGTTAGGAGCAACGCCTATTCATCAAGCAGACCCAGAGCTTGTAAGGCAAATCGGTAGAATCGGTTCAAACTTGAATCAGCTAGTAAAGCAAGTGAACACAGATAAGACAATAGATAAGCAAGTTTTACATCGTATACAAACGATTGAAAGTCTTTTGCTACAAGCCATAGAGAGAAATAGAAATGATAGTAACGTTCTTTAGAAGAGGTAAAAGCGGCGGCGCTGCGCCTGTTAATTATTTGCTAGGCAGAAATATGGATAGAGAGGGAGCTAGAGTGCTCTCAGGCAATCCGTTTTTGACTAAAGAGCTGATAGACTCGACTAACTATAAAAGACGCTACACAGCAGGTGTATTAAGCTTTGAAGAAGAACCCGATTGTATTACTGAACAGCAAAAACATGACATTATGAATAAGTTTGAGAAGACGCTGTTGGCAGGACTCGAACATCAACAATACAACGTACTTTGGGTAGAGCACACAGACAAAGGGCGACTAGAGCTAAATTTCTTGATACCGAACATGGAACTCATAAGCGGCAAGCGTTTGCAGCCGTACTACTATGTTGCAGATGAGTATAGAGTTAATGCTTTTCAGAATATTATCAATCATGATTATAAGCTTACTAATCCTCATGCGCTTGCTAAAAGACGTTTGCATGACCCTTATACAACTTCTTTTGAAGCAGTGGCCAAAAAGCCAAGTCCTTTCAACAAAAAGCCTTTAACGAAAATTGATAACAAAAAAGAGCTAGGCGATGAGATTAACAAACGTCTTAAAGCGATGATTGACGACGCAGGAGACGACAAAGCTATGCAAGTTATAAGACGTAGAGCCGATGTCATTGAATGGCTTGAAGAGGAGGGTTTAACAGTCATTAGAAACAAGACACGAACGAAAGAAATAAGAGATGAGTTTCTAAGTATCAGCTCACCACATCCTGATATAAAAATGAATATCAGGCTTAAAGGCGCGATGTATGAGAAGTCGTTTGAAATCAATAAATACAAGCTAAACTTACAACCTCATCGAGAAGAAGATATCTCAGAAGATGAAAGGCTTTACAGCGAATCGGTCAGAATCTGGCAGGAGGGATTTGAGCAAAAATCTGCTTATCATGCTGACCTATTTAAAAAGACACCGCCACAGCCAGTGCTTATAACTAGAGAGCTACAGAAAGAGCTAGAACAGTATGAAAACACTACTCAAGACGTTAATAATGAAGTGAAACAGACAGCTACAGCAAGCCGTAGTTTTAGACCTTAATATACTATGCGTATAGCTGTAAGCTAATAATTTCAATGCTTACAGCGAATATTTATTTGACGCTACAATGAGTAAAGCGTAAACTCAAATGCTAGAAACGACTAGACCCCGAGCTTGCAGGCTCAGGGTCTAGGTAAAACTAATCAATGCGTGGCAGCAAAGATATAAAAACTACTTGTGGTGAGTCGTATTATATCTAAGCTATCGCGCTAATACAAGCGTGAACGTATGTACAACTTACAGAAAATAGACCCTTCAAATTGGCAAGACATATCTGTCTTAGCTCAATTCTATAACGACTTAGCAGCTAACCCATATTGCAGTAACGACAAGGGTTTTAGTCACATACGCACTAAGTCACACGCTATAAAACACGCTTACATTCAACCGAATCACCCAGCTATATGCAGATGGCTTGTCTTCGATATTGACGACCGAAACGCGCTATTTGCTTACTACGATAACGACTTACCGCCACCTCAATTCATTGTTAAAAGTAAATTGAATGGTCATGCTCATGTTGGGTTCAAGCTGACAACAGAAGTCGGTATAGGCGGTAATTCAAGCGTTAAAGCTATGCAGTATCTAGCAAGCGTTCAACAAGCGCTACGCATCGCATTGGGAGCTGATGCGAGTTATGGATGTAACTTAGTTAAGAACCCTTGCTATAACTCACTCTCGCACGAAGTATATATAACAGGCGCTCAAGCGTCTTATAGCTTAGCAGAGCTTGCTGATTATTTAGACTTACAGACAGTACAGCAAGAGCCGTCAAACGATAGCGGTTATGGGCGCAATGTGAGCGTCTTTGACCACGTTAGACACCAAGCCTACTCATTAGCTCAAACGTACAGCTACAATGAGCTAGAGCGTGTTTTAACGACTATCGCAGAGCAGTATAATCAGCGCTTTGATGTGCCGTTACTCGCTAATGAGCTAAAGCACATAGTACGCAGCATCGCTCGATACTGTACACGTAAAGACTTCACAGCAAGTCACAGAGCGTTCTCAGAGCTACAGAGAGCGCGAGTAAGAAAAAGGTGGGGCGATAACACAGACAAGCGCAAACAAGCGCTTAAAATGCACAAAAAAGGAGTTAAAAAGACTGTGATTGCAAAAGAACTAAATGTAACGACAAAAACCCTTACGCGGTGGGGCTTACAGAAGAAAAAACGCTAAAAAAAGGGACATACCATAATCAGATATTAGCCCGCAGGGTTCGCTTGGTTCATCGTTAAGCTTAACTAAACAAATCAAATCATTCATAACGCTTTCTCTAGATTCAATATTCTAATCTATGCTTCCGTAGTGCTAGTGTCTAATCCATACGCGCATGGTTTGCTACAGCGTATTAGTGACGCACTTTCTATTTCTGCCTTCAATCTATGTCTAATTATGCCTCTGCGTGCTTCTCATTTGCTTTGTGTGCTCTTTTAATGACCCCTAAGCTACCCTAGTAGCTCGATTGTTTCTTCAAAGCTGTTAGAGCGCATTACAGAGCTTTCTGTATTTTTCACTGATTTTTCATACTTGATTAAGATTGACCCCTTGATTTTAAAAGGCTACAGCGATTTTAAGACTCTTATTTGCCTTATTTGAGCTATTTTGAGTATATATAGACTCAATTAATATTTAAGGAGTATAAATATACTCAATAAAAAAGAGTATAATAATACTCGATAATAACTAACGAGTATAAAAATACTTAAAATATAATTGAGTGCAATAATACTCAAAAATAAATATTGAGTATAAAAATACTCTGTGCTATGCTTGTGAGTATAAAAAGACTCAATTACTTACAAACCTTAAAAATAAAGGCTTAGAGCTATGAAATCTAACTATGAACGCAGTATAAAAGTAACAATGAATGAGACTATAGACGGTGAAATAAGGCGTAGTAGCACAACACTAAGCTATGATATATGTGACTATTATTTTGGTACTATTTTGCATCTTGAGGACGCTAACAAAGCTAGGAATGACAAGCGATACAAAGAACCACAGGCACGTTACAGAATGTGGTTAGAAGATAAGGTTAGGGCATGGGCTAAACAACAAAACAAAGCACAGAGTAGCTATTTAGAGCGTCTATTGCTCAAAGAGATATATAATAGCGGATATCAATCAGGCTTGGACAAAAATAAGGATAATCATGGCCTAGACCTATAATCTAATAACAGCACATAAAAGACTAATAAGCGTACATAAAAAACTAATAACAGCACATAAAAGACTAATAAGCGTACATAAAAAACTAATAAGCGTACATATTCTTATGCTTTGCTTACTACTAATAGCTATGAGTAAAGCCAATCCTTGCGCCTAAAACCTTTTAGTGCTAATTTTAAGCAAGTACACACTCAGACCCCTATTACACTTCGTTGCATATTGGTTGAGTGACTTGTAAGGGGAGACCCCTTAACCCCCTAAAAACCTCTCACCGTTCACACTGGAGCGAAAATCGTGCCGCGAATCAGTCATAAAATAAGAGACAAAGTAATAAAAATTAGAGTCAATGAAGACGAGCTTCAAAAGCTCAATGACTCTAAAACGCAAAAGTCGCTAGCCCCTTGGATTCGTGACTTAGCGTTAGGAGCAACGCCTATTCATCAAGCAGACCCAGAGCTTGTAAGGCAAATCGGTAGAATCGGTTCAAACTTGAATCAGCTAGTAAAGCAAGTGAACACAGATAAGACAATAGATAAGCAAGTTTTACATCGTATACAAACGATTGAAAGTCTTTTGCTACAAGCCATAGAGAGAAATAGAAATGATAGTAACGTTCTTTAGAAGAGGTAAAAGCGGCGGCGCTGCGCCTGTTAATTATTTGCTAGGCAGAAATATGGATAGAGAGGGAGCTAGAGTGCTCTCAGGCAATCCGTTTTTGACTAAAGAGCTGATAGACTCGACTAACTATAAAAGACGCTACACAGCAGGTGTATTAAGCTTTGAAGAAGAACCCGATTGTATTACTGAACAGCAAAAACATGACATTATGAATAAGTTTGAGAAGACGCTGTTGGCAGGACTCGAACATCAACAATACAACGTACTTTGGGTAGAGCACACAGACAAAGGGCGACTAGAGCTAAATTTCTTGATACCGAACATGGAACTCATAAGCGGCAAGCGTTTGCAGCCGTACTACTATGTTGCAGATGAGTATAGAGTTAATGCTTTTCAGAATATTATCAATCATGATTATAAGCTTACTAATCCTCATGCGCTTGCTAAAAGACGTTTGCATGACCCTTATACAACTTCTTTTGAAGCAGTGGCCAAAAAGCCAAGTCCTTTCAACAAAAAGCCTTTAACGAAAATTGATAACAAAAAAGAGCTAGGCGATGAGATTAACAAACGTCTTAAAGCGATGATTGACGACGCAGGAGACGACAAAGCTATGCAAGTTATAAGACGTAGAGCCGATGTCATTGAATGGCTTGAAGAGGAGGGTTTAACAGTCATTAGAAACAAGACACGAACGAAAGAAATAAGAGATGAGTTTCTAAGTATCAGCTCACCACATCCTGATATAAAAATGAATATCAGGCTTAAAGGCGCGATGTATGAGAAGTCGTTTGAAATCAATAAATACAAGCTAAACTTACAACCTCATCGAGAAGAAGATATCTCAGAAGATGAAAGGCTTTACAGCGAATCGGTCAGAATCTGGCAGGAGGGATTTGAGCAAAAATCTGCTTATCATGCTGACCTATTTAAAAAGACACCGCCACAGCCAGTGCTTATAACTAGAGAGCTACAGAAAGAGCTAGAACAGTATGAAAACACTACTCAAGACGTTAATAATGAAGTGAAACAGACAGCTACAGCAAGCCGTAGTTTTAGACCTTAATATACTATGCGTATAGCTGTAAGCTAATAATTTCAATGCTTACAGCGAATATTTATTTGACGCTACAATGAGTAAAGCGTAAACTCAAATGCTAGAAACGACTAGACCCCGAGCTTGCAGGCTCAGGGTCTAGGTAAAACTAATCAATGCGTGGCAGCAAAGATATAAAAACTACTTGTGGTGAGTCGTATTATATCTAAGCTATCGCGCTAATACAAGCGTGAACGTATGTACAACTTACAGAAAATAGACCCTTCAAATTGGCAAGACATATCTGTCTTAGCTCAATTCTATAACGACTTAGCAGCTAACCCATATTGCAGTAACGACAAGGGTTTTAGTCACATACGCACTAAGTCACACGCTATAAAACACGCTTACATTCAACCGAATCACCCAGCTATATGCAGATGGCTTGTCTTCGATATTGACGACCGAAACGCGCTATTTGCTTACTACGATAACGACTTACCGCCACCTCAATTCATTGTTAAAAGTAAATTGAATGGTCATGCTCATGTTGGGTTCAAGCTGACAACAGAAGTCGGTATAGGCGGTAATTCAAGCGTTAAAGCTATGCAGTATCTAGCAAGCGTTCAACAAGCGCTACGCATCGCATTGGGAGCTGATGCGAGTTATGGATGTAACTTAGTTAAGAACCCTTGCTATAACTCACTCTCGCACGAAGTATATATAACAGGCGCTCAAGCGTCTTATAGCTTAGCAGAGCTTGCTGATTATTTAGACTTACAGACAGTACAGCAAGAGCCGTCAAACGATAGCGGTTATGGGCGCAATGTGAGCGTCTTTGACCACGTTAGACACCAAGCCTACTCATTAGCTCAAACGTACAGCTACAATGAGCTAGAGCGTGTTTTAACGACTATCGCAGAGCAGTATAATCAGCGCTTTGATGTGCCGTTACTCGCTAATGAGCTAAAGCACATAGTACGCAGCATCGCTCGATACTGTACACGTAAAGACTTCACAGCAAGTCACAGAGCGTTCTCAGAGCTACAGAGAGCGCGAGTAAGAAAAAGGTGGGGCGATAACACAGACAAGCGCAAACAAGCGCTTAAAATGCACAAAAAAGGAGTTAAAAAGACTGTGATTGCAAAAGAACTAAATGTAACGACAAAAACCCTTACGCGGTGGGGCTTACAGAAGAAAAAACGCTAAAAAAAGGGACATACCATAATCAGATATTAGCCCGCAGGGTTCGCTTGGTTCATCGTTAAGCTTAACTAAACAAATCAAATCATTCATAACGCTTTCTCTAGATTCAATATTCTAATCTATGCTTCCGTAGTGCTAGTGTCTAATCCATACGCGCATGGTTTGCTACAGCGTATTAGTGACGCACTTTCTATTTCTGCCTTCAATCTATGTCTAATTATGCCTCTGCGTGCTTCTCATTTGCTTTGTGTGCTCTTTTAATGACCCCTAAGCTACCCTAGTAGCTCGATTGTTTCTTCAAAGCTGTTAGAGCGCATTACAGAGCTTTCTGTATTTTTCACTGATTTTTCATACTTGATTAAGATTGACCCCTTGATTTTAAAAGGCTACAGCGATTTTAAGACTCTTATTTGCCTTATTTGAGCTATTTTGAGTATATATAGACTCAATTAATATTTAAGGAGTATAAATATACTCAATAAAAAAGAGTATAATAATACTCGATAATAACTAACGAGTATAAAAATACTTAAAATATAATTGAGTGCAATAATACTCAAAAATAAATATTGAGTATAAAAATACTCTGTGCTATGCTTGTGAGTATAAAAAGACTCAATTACTTACAAACCTTAAAAATAAAGGCTTAGAGCTATGAAATCTAACTATGAACGCAGTATAAAAGTAACAATGAATGAGACTATAGACGGTGAAATAAGGCGTAGTAGCACAACACTAAGCTATGATATATGTGACTATTATTTTGGTACTATTTTGCATCTTGAGGACGCTAACAAAGCTAGGAATGACAAGCGATACAAAGAACCACAGGCACGTTACAGAATGTGGTTAGAAGATAAGGTTAGGGCATGGGCTAAACAACAAAACAAAGCACAGAGTAGCTATTTAGAGCGTCTATTGCTCAAAGAGATATATAATAGCGGATATCAATCAGGCTTGGACAAAAATAAGGATAATCATGGCCTAGACCTATAATCTAATAACAGCACATAAAAGACTAATAAGCGTACATAAAAAACTAATAACAGCACATAAAAGACTAATAAGCGTACATAAAAAACTAATAAGCGTACATATTCTTATGCTTTGCTTACTACTAATAGCTATGAGTAAAGCCAATCCTTGCGCCTAAAACCTTTTAGTGCTAATTTTAAGCAAGTACACACTCAGACCCCTATTACACTTCGTTGCATATTGGTTGAGTGACTTGTAAGGGGAGACCCCTTAACCCCCTAAAAACCTCTCACCGTTCACACTGGAGCGAAAATCGTGCCGCGAATCAGTCATAAAATAAGAGACAAAGTAATAAAAATTAGAGTCAATGAAGACGAGCTTCAAAAGCTCAATGACTCTAAAACGCAAAAGTCGCTAGCCCCTTGGATTCGTGACTTAGCGTTAGGAGCAACGCCTATTCATCAAGCAGACCCAGAGCTTGTAAGGCAAATCGGTAGAATCGGTTCAAACTTGAATCAGCTAGTAAAGCAAGTGAACACAGATAAGACAATAGATAAGCAAGTTTTACATCGTATACAAACGATTGAAAGTCTTTTGCTACAAGCCATAGAGAGAAATAGAAATGATAGTAACGTTCTTTAGAAGAGGTAAAAGCGGCGGCGCTGCGCCTGTTAATTATTTGCTAGGCAGAAATATGGATAGAGAGGGAGCTAGAGTGCTCTCAGGCAATCCGTTTTTGACTAAAGAGCTGATAGACTCGACTAACTATAAAAGACGCTACACAGCAGGTGTATTAAGCTTTGAAGAAGAACCCGATTGTATTACTGAACAGCAAAAACATGACATTATGAATAAGTTTGAGAAGACGCTGTTGGCAGGACTCGAACATCAACAATACAACGTACTTTGGGTAGAGCACACAGACAAAGGGCGACTAGAGCTAAATTTCTTGATACCGAACATGGAACTCATAAGCGGCAAGCGTTTGCAGCCGTACTACTATGTTGCAGATGAGTATAGAGTTAATGCTTTTCAGAATATTATCAATCATGATTATAAGCTTACTAATCCTCATGCGCTTGCTAAAAGACGTTTGCATGACCCTTATACAACTTCTTTTGAAGCAGTGGCCAAAAAGCCAAGTCCTTTCAACAAAAAGCCTTTAACGAAAATTGATAACAAAAAAGAGCTAGGCGATGAGATTAACAAACGTCTTAAAGCGATGATTGACGACGCAGGAGACGACAAAGCTATGCAAGTTATAAGACGTAGAGCCGATGTCATTGAATGGCTTGAAGAGGAGGGTTTAACAGTCATTAGAAACAAGACACGAACGAAAGAAATAAGAGATGAGTTTCTAAGTATCAGCTCACCACATCCTGATATAAAAATGAATATCAGGCTTAAAGGCGCGATGTATGAGAAGTCGTTTGAAATCAATAAATACAAGCTAAACTTACAACCTCATCGAGAAGAAGATATCTCAGAAGATGAAAGGCTTTACAGCGAATCGGTCAGAATCTGGCAGGAGGGATTTGAGCAAAAATCTGCTTATCATGCTGACCTATTTAAAAAGACACCGCCACAGCCAGTGCTTATAACTAGAGAGCTACAGAAAGAGCTAGAACAGTATGAAAACACTACTCAAGACGTTAATAATGAAGTGAAACAGACAGCTACAGCAAGCCGTAGTTTTAGACCTTAATATACTATGCGTATAGCTGTAAGCTAATAATTTCAATGCTTACAGCGAATATTTATTTGACGCTACAATGAGTAAAGCGTAAACTCAAATGCTAGAAACGACTAGACCCCGAGCTTGCAGGCTCAGGGTCTAGGTAAAACTAATCAATGCGTGGCAGCAAAGATATAAAAACTACTTGTGGTGAGTCGTATTATATCTAAGCTATCGCGCTAATACAAGCGTGAACGTATGTACAACTTACAGAAAATAGACCCTTCAAATTGGCAAGACATATCTGTCTTAGCTCAATTCTATAACGACTTAGCAGCTAACCCATATTGCAGTAACGACAAGGGTTTTAGTCACATACGCACTAAGTCACACGCTATAAAACACGCTTACATTCAACCGAATCACCCAGCTATATGCAGATGGCTTGTCTTCGATATTGACGACCGAAACGCGCTATTTGCTTACTACGATAACGACTTACCGCCACCTCAATTCATTGTTAAAAGTAAATTGAATGGTCATGCTCATGTTGGGTTCAAGCTGACAACAGAAGTCGGTATAGGCGGTAATTCAAGCGTTAAAGCTATGCAGTATCTAGCAAGCGTTCAACAAGCGCTACGCATCGCATTGGGAGCTGATGCGAGTTATGGATGTAACTTAGTTAAGAACCCTTGCTATAACTCACTCTCGCACGAAGTATATATAACAGGCGCTCAAGCGTCTTATAGCTTAGCAGAGCTTGCTGATTATTTAGACTTACAGACAGTACAGCAAGAGCCGTCAAACGATAGCGGTTATGGGCGCAATGTGAGCGTCTTTGACCACGTTAGACACCAAGCCTACTCATTAGCTCAAACGTACAGCTACAATGAGCTAGAGCGTGTTTTAACGACTATCGCAGAGCAGTATAATCAGCGCTTTGATGTGCCGTTACTCGCTAATGAGCTAAAGCACATAGTACGCAGCATCGCTCGATACTGTACACGTAAAGACTTCACAGCAAGTCACAGAGCGTTCTCAGAGCTACAGAGAGCGCGAGTAAGAAAAAGGTGGGGCGATAACACAGACAAGCGCAAACAAGCGCTTAAAATGCACAAAAAAGGAGTTAAAAAGACTGTGATTGCAAAAGAACTAAATGTAACGACAAAAACCCTTACGCGGTGGGGCTTACAGAAGAAAAAACGCTAAAAAAAGGGACATACCATAATCAGATATTAGCCCGCAGGGTTCGCTTGGTTCATCGTTAAGCTTAACTAAACAAATCAAATCATTCATAACGCTTTCTCTAGATTCAATATTCTAATCTATGCTTCCGTAGTGCTAGTGTCTAATCCATACGCGCATGGTTTGCTACAGCGTATTAGTGACGCACTTTCTATTTCTGCCTTCAATCTATGTCTAATTATGCCTCTGCGTGCTTCTCATTTGCTTTGTGTGCTCTTTTAATGACCCCTAAGCTACCCTAGTAGCTCGATTGTTTCTTCAAAGCTGTTAGAGCGCATTACAGAGCTTTCTGTATTTTTCACTGATTTTTCATACTTGATTAAGATTGACCCCTTGATTTTAAAAGGCTACAGCGATTTTAAGACTCTTATTTGCCTTATTTGAGCTATTTTGAGTATATATAGACTCAATTAATATTTAAGGAGTATAAATATACTCAATAAAAAAGAGTATAATAATACTCGATAATAACTAACGAGTATAAAAATACTTAAAATATAATTGAGTGCAATAATACTCAAAAATAAATATTGAGTATAAAAATACTCTGTGCTATGCTTGTGAGTATAAAAAGACTCAATTACTTACAAACCTTAAAAATAAAGGCTTAGAGCTATGAAATCTAACTATGAACGCAGTATAAAAGTAACAATGAATGAGACTATAGACGGTGAAATAAGGCGTAGTAGCACAACACTAAGCTATGATATATGTGACTATTATTTTGGTACTATTTTGCATCTTGAGGACGCTAACAAAGCTAGGAATGACAAGCGATACAAAGAACCACAGGCACGTTACAGAATGTGGTTAGAAGATAAGGTTAGGGCATGGGCTAAACAACAAAACAAAGCACAGAGTAGCTATTTAGAGCGTCTATTGCTCAAAGAGATATATAATAGCGGATATCAATCAGGCTTGGACAAAAATAAGGATAATCATGGCCTAGACCTATAATCTAATAACAGCACATAAAAGACTAATAAGCGTACATAAAAAACTAATAACAGCACATAAAAGACTAATAAGCGTACATAAAAAACTAATAAGCGTACATATTCTTATGCTTTGCTTACTACTAATAGCTATGAGTAAAGCCAATCCTTGCGCCTAAAACCTTTTAGTGCTAATTTTAAGCAAGTACACACTCAGACCCCTATTACACTTCGTTGCATATTGGTTGAGTGACTTGTAAGGGGAGACCCCTTAACCCCCTAAAAACCTCTCACCGTTCACACTGGAGCGAAAATCGTGCCGCGAATCAGTCATAAAATAAGAGACAAAGTAATAAAAATTAGAGTCAATGAAGACGAGCTTCAAAAGCTCAATGACTCTAAAACGCAAAAGTCGCTAGCCCCTTGGATTCGTGACTTAGCGTTAGGAGCAACGCCTATTCATCAAGCAGACCCAGAGCTTGTAAGGCAAATCGGTAGAATCGGTTCAAACTTGAATCAGCTAGTAAAGCAAGTGAACACAGATAAGACAATAGATAAGCAAGTTTTACATCGTATACAAACGATTGAAAGTCTTTTGCTACAAGCCATAGAGAGAAATAGAAATGATAGTAACGTTCTTTAGAAGAGGTAAAAGCGGCGGCGCTGCGCCTGTTAATTATTTGCTAGGCAGAAATATGGATAGAGAGGGAGCTAGAGTGCTCTCAGGCAATCCGTTTTTGACTAAAGAGCTGATAGACTCGACTAACTATAAAAGACGCTACACAGCAGGTGTATTAAGCTTTGAAGAAGAACCCGATTGTATTACTGAACAGCAAAAACATGACATTATGAATAAGTTTGAGAAGACGCTGTTGGCAGGACTCGAACATCAACAATACAACGTACTTTGGGTAGAGCACACAGACAAAGGGCGACTAGAGCTAAATTTCTTGATACCGAACATGGAACTCATAAGCGGCAAGCGTTTGCAGCCGTACTACTATGTTGCAGATGAGTATAGAGTTAATGCTTTTCAGAATATTATCAATCATGATTATAAGCTTACTAATCCTCATGCGCTTGCTAAAAGACGTTTGCATGACCCTTATACAACTTCTTTTGAAGCAGTGGCCAAAAAGCCAAGTCCTTTCAACAAAAA
>FUFK010045077.1_pt1 | contig 17597 bp, 28 predicted proteins | sample 1021851 | NCBI WGS metagenome assembly FUFK01 (sample SAMEA51879418, study PRJEB19060) | metagenome | reverse complement strand
TTAAAATGCATGCAATTATAAATACTACACTAGCAATATCATTAAAATGATTACCACTGTCTGATTCAATACTACCCATAGGTGTTTCTATTTTTATTCTTTTAGTTTCGTTCATCTTTTTTTAGCAGTCCTTTTTGACCTTCTAAATGCTTTTGCAGTAGGAGCACCTTTACTACCAGGTTTTCTCATTCTTTCTTTACTACCTGCTTTTATTCTTTTACGCTTTGCATGTATATTAGCGTATAATCCTTTTTTCTTTCTAGGCATTTTTTCTCCTTACCATTTTACTTTGTTAGCCCAATATGCTGCAGACATTTTGCCTTTTTTAATATTTTTACCATGTCTTGCTTTAAATGATTTTGCACGTTTAGTCATAGTTTTATCACCTTTTTTACCTTGCTGTCCAAATCGAATAGTTTTAATTTTATTACCTTCTTTAGCAACAACAACATGTGATTTAGTTTTATGTCCAGGTGTACGTTTTGGTTTATTGTAACCTGAAACACCTGCCTTTTTTAGTCTTGAATCTTTAGTCATCGTTCATTCCACCTTTCTCCATCATTCTGAGGAATTTATCTTTTAATCCATTACCACTTAATCTAGCAATAATTTCTACTTGTGCTTTAAATATACCATTTAACTTTTTTTGTTCCATTTGTACTAACTTTTGCTGGTCTATTAGTTTAATAATAATACCTTCCAATCTCTTGAAATCTTGGTCTAGTTCTGTCATCAGAGTCTGTTGTATAAACCGATTCTGTTTCCATATAAAAAATCCGAACGCCATTGCTACTGCAACGGGTATTCCAAATTGTTCCAAGATTGTAAGTATATCCATTATTTCCCTTTTTTATTACCATCTATCAATTCACCCCATAATGAGGTTTTTCCATTTATTATTTGGATGATATGTACCGTAAATAAACCACCCTTATAAAAATCAACAATTGCAAAAGCATGAGCCCAATTAATTCTTCTATTATCCAACCACTCATTAGACTTTGGCCCCATATCTTTTAAACATCCAATACTCCAAGCAGACTTTGGTCCATCCATATGAGTAGCAGACATTTGTTGTAAATCGTGCCAATGTCCATACATTACATTGCATCCAAGTTTCCTAAGATGGTTAGAAGTATGATATTGACCACCATATTGATGACCATGATAAAAGTATAGTTTTCCCAATTTAAGATGCCTTCCGAATTGGTAATATTTATACCCACGAACATCCAACTTAACAGCAGAAGCAAATCTATACTGAGGAATATAGGGATATTTCTCAACTGCCAAATTAAGCCAATTGTCATGATTACCCTCAGTAATATACTTTTCTTTACAATTTGCTTTATCGAGAGATTCATCAATTTGGTCCATACCTTTGTTAACATCTTTTACATCCTTATCAAAGTCATTTATTAAATACTCTAATGGCGGTGCCTTTTTTCTTTTAAATCTCCAAGCACTAAATGCATGCCATTCACCAACGTCACCTAAATCTATATAAGCATCAGGTTTTACAATTTCTATTGTCTTCTTTAAACAGTTAATTGCAGGTTGGTCATGAAGAGGGAAATGTTTATCAGGGGTAACAATTACCCTCTTAACCACACCTTTGTCCATAACTACTCCTTAAGTTGTTTACGAATTAATTGTATTTTATACACAAAATAAATGATAGTAGCAATTCCAACTCCCATTTTAATTACATCAGGTAAAAAGTCCATAAACTGAACTGTTAAACCACCACTACCTATTGTCGCTGATTTTAATGTATCTAAATCCATATTTATTCTATTTCCAACTTTTTTACTCTATCACTCATTTCTTGAGCTCTATTAGGAGTTTGTTTTGCCCACAAACTATCTAACATTTCTACTGACGCTTCTTCCCATTGCTCATTTCTTAAATAAGCTATTGTTTTTTTAAACTTAGAAACACCAGTAACTCCTAATTGGTAACACATTTCCATTACAACATCTTTTATTTCTGGAGGCATATATTTAAACCAATCAAATTTAAGTTTAACACGACTTTCTAAATCTTTTAACTTTCTATCAAGAATCATATCACATATATCTTTATCAAGTTCTAAATCTTTTATTGCAAAGCCATATCCAATAGTATCTATACCTAAACTATCTTTATAAACTATACCTACATATCCTTCATGTTTTTTAATACTTTCTTTTAAACTCATTTTATCTCCTATCCATAATAACAAATAACATGAACATCAGCATCTGTTGGAGAGCTCATTGTTATTTTTTTAAATGGACCATAAACTATACTTCCTGCAAGAAATGGTGTAGCTGTTAAGTCATCACCAATATGTGTTGTTGCTGCTACAGTAGCTGCATCAGAAGCAGCTGCGCCTGTAACTTGAAATGCTGCAAAATTACCATCACCAGTATTTCCTGCTGCTGTTAATTCTTTAAAACCAGCTTGACCTAATTTAAGATTGTTTGATTCTTGAACTGTGTAGGAATTTAATCCGTATTTTTTTGCCATATCTACCTCCTACCCTAAGCACTGGCTGTGCATGAATGGGTTTGTTTAAGTTAAGTGTGAATTGGGAGCAACTATTCTTGGCCCCGCAATTTTACTGTTTTCATGTTTTTCTAACATCTTTTTAAATTTTTTCATATAATATTCATGACCTTCTATGTCTCTAGCGTCTTCTAAAAATCTTGCTTTTACATACCATACTAATGCTTTTGATAAATAAGAACTAACATCTATTTCATCTTCTTCGTCATTTAACACATCTACATCAACANNAACTNTANAANNNTCATGGCTTTCATAGNNTTCATNTCTGCCGCTATATTTACTGTNTGTAGTAACNTNATAANNNTCATNAACTGTTTTTACTTTATGTAATCCGTTTACTCTTTCAGAATTTTTTATAACAAAATAATCACCTACCTGCAATCCATGAGCTGCACTTGTTTTTATTTTTAACAACCCATTTAATTCATATATGTGACTACCGGTTTTAGCATCTGAAGAATCATTGTATCTGTATTTTGGAGTATAAGCATATGAAATTACTAATCCATTGTCATTGTCTGCTAATGCAGATTTCCATTGTATTTTATTTGCACCTGGACCGTAATCTTTAGCATTAACATCGTTATCAAAAGAAGTATCTTTTTCAACTAAAGCTATGTGCCTTCCTTTTATTATATATGCATATTGTCTTACTTTTGCCATTTTTTCTCCTATTCAGAATCTGCCATTTCTTGTCTTATACCTGTATCAATTCCATCATCTGGGTCATGTACTATTGGGTCATAAATTAACCTTGAAATACTTCTGTATTCATCTTTACTGTTTAAATGATTTTTACATCTAACATCTAAAATTTTAATACAATCAGAAGGAATACCATAATAACGTTGGTCTTTAACAATATCTGTTCTATTAATATCTATATGTGTTCCTGCTAACATATTTATTTCTTCTAATCCATCTATAATGTATGCAACTAATCTACCAGTAGTTACAAAACTATCAACGTTTGCTGGTAGTGCTAATCTTTCTTTTAATTCTTTTACTTTCATGTAACTCCTAACCTACGTCTTGTATTATTGCAGCAACGTTTATTCTTACATTTCCTGATGCTATAGTTAAAGGGTTAACAGGCCTGTGTGACAATACTGCTATAGACCTTGCTGTTAAATCTCCTACAGTTGTATTTGCAAATTTAGAAACATACATATCTTTAGAATCAATAAACATTGCATCATTACTATCATAAGCTAAACTATTATTATTGTCTAATCCTATTAAAATTCCATCTGATGTTTTAGAAGAACCATCTAATGTTCCTGTATGTTTAATTCCTAACCATAATATTTTATCAGTAGCACTTAAGTTTGTTGATGTACCAACATACGTCATAGAAGTTGTAAATATATCTGCAACACTTGACGTAACTGTTATAGTTGAATAAACCCATTTATAAGAATTACTTACAGGTATAAAAGAATTAGAGCCAGAAAATCCAGTTCTAATGCTTCTTGGTAATACAGATGTTGTTAATGTGCATGCTGCTCTATCTTTTTTAGCCATATATTATCCTTAAGTAAATGAATACACTTGTGCTCCAATAGTAGCCGACCCATTACTATCTCCATCAGAATCTGTGCTTTGTACTTTAACTGTCATACTAGCACGACCTCTTATAGGTAACACAATCATTTCTCCAGATTTTAATGTTCCTACATATCTATCCGCAGAACCATCATGTATAAAAACTGCTAAATAATCTGATGTATTTGCTGTTGTACTTAATGTTGTTGCGCTACTATATCTATATCCAGTATGTTTAACTGCAACTATATCTGCTGCAGACATTGATACTGCTGTAGTAGAGCCTACTGCTGCTTCTATATAAAATGCTGCTCCATCATCATATCCATGAGTTGCTCCACCACTACCGTCAATAGTAACGCTAGTTAATTCTCCTGAGCCAGATAATGTTCCATAACATTCACTTGCTGCAATAAAATTACTACCACCAGATTGAGTTGTATTATCTTCTATAGGAGTAATAGAGGCATTAAATTGAACTTTATTAGCCATTATTATTCGCCTTCCTGTTGTCTAGGAGTTTTAACATTTTGCGCTTGCTGTGCTTTAGGTCTAGCACCTAATCCTGTAACTCCTGAAACATATTGATTCATTAAAAAAGTATATTGTTGCATATACCATTTATATTGTGTTACTGCCTTATTAATATCTACAGTATATTTCTGTATATCTGTAGTGTAAGTTTTAATATCAGTAGTTAATTCTGCCATTTGTCTTCCCATTTCTTTATCAGCATTTGTCATTCTTCTTTTCATTTCTTCTGTAAATTCTACATTTTCTGCTGTAAATTCTTTGTCGGCATTGTTAACTTCTTTTTCGTATGCATCTAATTGTTTTTCTATTATGTTTAAAAACTTTTCTGCCATATCAGGGTCATCATTAGCTAAAGCATCATTAACCTCTGAAAAATCTATATTTAAAACTGGAGCATTAAATTCAGGAGGAGTAGGCAAATCAGGAGAATCATATATAAAAGTTGCACTCTCAGGTGAAGTAGGACTTGCTGGTAAAGTTGAATGTATGTTAGATGCAGCGCATAAACAACTCATTCCAGCAGCGTAATAAACTACTAAATATTCTGATGATGTTGGAAAATTTTCAATAGACACAGATGAATAATTAACATTATTATCAAAAACAATATGTTGTATTTCACCTTGTAAATTAGAACCAGACGCTCCAGGGTCAGGTTTAATATATATTTTACCACCTTCTAAATAATAAACTGGATTATACTTAGATGCAAAAGATAAACTATCTGTATCAACTACTCTACCTTTTAATGCTGCAGGTATTTCTTTTGCAGGATTTAAAACTGTACCATCTCCTTTTAAAACTGATAAAATTACATTACTAGGACTTTCTAATCCATTTCCATTTTCTATAGTTTCCAGTTTAGCAAAAGCACTGAGGATTGTAGGAGGGGCACCACTTGCCATAATTTTTCTAATTATATCTTTTACTCCATCTTGCAAATATTGAGTAACTTGGTCTTGAGTTGGAGAACTCACAGAACTTAAGTCAATTTTAGTTAATCCTTCTATTTGTTGTTCAAATGTTTGCATTTAATCTTTCTTTGTTTTGGTAACCTCCCGTAGAGAAGACAAATTCACTACGAGAGGCACCGTTATTTATTACGTATCAGTTATGCTTTAATAACTAAAACACTAATAGTAGCAGAACCTAAGTCCTTAGCGCCACCACCAATGTTTTTAGCGTTAACAGTAACTACATCAGCAGCAGAGACAGATGCAGACATAATAATGTCTTCATTATCTATGCTTAAAGAAGCTAATGCAAAATCACCTAAAGCAGCGCCAGCACAAGTTACAGTTGTAGCTTCATCAGCTTCATCAGCTAAATTCCCATAATCATGAGTTTTAGAGGCTGTTAAACAGTTGTCTAACAAACCTAAACTGTCACCAGCTTTGTTTTGTCCATACATTGGAATTGCCATATTAACCTCCTTATAACCAAACAGCGTGAGCTTCTGGCATAGACCATTCCATTCCCGCTTCAGTTAAGATTAAATCAACTCTACGGTCAATACCTGAGTTTTCAAGTGTTTGCACACCTACATAAACTGAAGTATCTCTGTTGACACCGTTGCCTGCAAGAGGACGATACGCGCAATGCTTCATATCAATACCAAGCATTTTAATGTTAGTTCCATCTAAGTGGATATTTCTTGCAACATTCATGTCACCATAAGGTGTTGAGAATGTAGTAATATCTACACCATAGACTTTTTTCTTACCAGTCATAGCAAAATCAGCTGTATACATAGCACCTCTATTATTAGTAGCATTACCAATACTAAGGTTGTTAAGCATGTATCCACCTAATTTATGCATCCAGTTATATACTGCTGTACTTACAAAATATACAGTTGCAGAACCAGCATTATATCTTGGGTCTAAATAACTAGACATGTCATCAAGAAAATCGTCTGCTGTTTTAGTACCTGTATCCAATGTAAATTGGTTACCATAGTTTATAATATAATCAACAGCACCTTGTGTTGTGTTATATGTTTCACTTTGTGTACCAAACAGTAATGATGTTTCAATATCAAACTTATGTTCAATTAGTTTTTCTTTCCATATTCTAGCCCACTCATTAGACTCATACTTAAGAGATGTTGCTCTAGCAGTATTTGTCATAGCACAAGAAGTTTTGAATATTTGAGTAATACCATACTGACTTGAGTAAGGCTGGTCTTTCCAAGTTTCAGGATAACCAGAACCTTCATCATGTGCAGTACCAATAACATAAGAACGTGCAGGTTCTAAAACTTCTGAAATAGATTTATCAGCTACTACTTCATCTGTTGCACCGTCACCTGATGGAGCAAATCCGTCACNAGTAAATGAAGCAAGTTCATTACCAGCAGAATCGAATTTGATAATTGTTCCATCAACTCTTACACATTCTTTACTATCTTTTGTTAAATCAGGAACAACGTTAGTAATTTTAACAATATGGTATCCAGTTGGTTTAGCTCCACTAGCAGTTCCGCCAGCATTGTCTGTTACTGGAACTTTTAATAACTGACCTGCTAAGAAAAACTCAGGTCTAGTTCCTGTATCTCCAACTGTTACATCAGTTGCAGTGTTACCAAATACGTTTTGAATGTTACCTTGNTATTTNTANTCAGTTGCCATGTAAAGTTGTACGTTATGTCCAACTTGTGAAACTGCACCGCTTGCATCAGATTGGTCTAATTCAGCATTTGTCAAATTCATCAGAACCGTTATCAACGAATCCCATTACATAAGCATATCTTTTGTGATACGAACTTCTCTTTTCAGTATATTTGAAAGTAGGGTCGTCCGTAGGTTTTTTTGCTACTTGTGATACAAATCGGAAAAAAGGGTCTTGAGGAATTGCTAATTCTGAAACTCTGTCTCCAAAATTAAACTTTCTTCTAAGGTCTCCAGTGTTTGCATTAGTAAAATCACTTGCAGGACCATTACCAACAACACCTGAGCCACCCAGTTCCGATAACTGTACGAAATCATTTAAAGCCATTTTGACTCCTTTCGATTATTTCTACGTTTAAGTCTGGCTTTAGTTTTAACTATTAGCCAAACATGTTATCTATATTACCATCAATTCCTTTTAGAGCATCAAACAAATCATCTGAAGGATTACTTGTTTTGCCTGCACTATTAGAATTGCTTTGACTAGCAGGTATGTTTCTTACATTTTTCATTTGAGAAAGCATTTGTTCTTTAGTTGAATTAGCAACATTAGCAGCAGTCTTATCTTTATTTAATAAATAATACATATCATCAAATGTCAAATGACTACTTTTAAATCTTGCTTCTGCATCATCCAAAAAAGCATGCATTTCTTCATCAGTCAATTGATTTTTCTCTTGGAATATTTTAGCTTCATTCTGAATTTGAATTTTGCTATTTACTCTTTGAGCTTCTGCTTTTTCATTATGAAGAATTTGATTTGCTCTTTTTTGAACTATCTTATCAACCATAGTGTTAAACACTTTTCTAGAATCTGAATCAGGGTTTCCAACTAAATCTTCTGTATCAAACTGAAAGTCTTCACCTAAATTAAGTTCATCCTTTACATTTTTTGGTACATCACCACCTTGTTGAAAATATCCTCTAACATGTTCTACTAGTCCACTATCTTTTTTCATCGCTTCTAGCACAGGAACAAAAGGTTTGAGTTCATTTAACTCAGCTCTTATTTTTTGCGCTTCACGAGTGGAATCACCATATCTCTTCTTCCAATTGTCAGAAGATTCATCGGACACCTGTTGGCTTGCATCTTCGGTATTATTGGGGTCCGCTTCTTGCGGAGTTGCCTCAACGTTAGGTTCAGCTTCATCTGTAACCATGCCATTTACTTCATCTTCAATAGCATCAAAGAAAGAATCAGAGGAGCCAAATACTGCATCTTCTACAGCTTTTGGGTTACCGCTTTTATTCTCTTCCATAATTGTTACTCCTTTTTTTAGTTATAAAAATACTAAATATAAAATTTAAATCAAATTATTTTTTGTTCTTAGCAGCCATCTTAAGTTCGTCTTGCAATTTTTTTACATCATTTTGCAAAACGTTTCTATAATATTTCTGTCTAGCCTTAGTTTCTAACTCTTCTTGCTTTATAATATTTTGGCTATCCATCCTTTGCTTAGAAGATTCAACATCTCCTTGCATTATTTTATTTTTGATACCAGATTGAACAACTTGTCTTTCAAGCGTTTCAATAGTTCCTGAAGAGTTTTTAACTTGTTCTTCAAGTTCTGAAATCCTAGATTGTAACTGAGAATATAAGCTTTTCCTTTTAACAATTGCTTCTTTATTCTTAATGTCTGTTTCTGCAAGTACTGCCATATCATCGACTACTCCTAACTGCATTAATTGTTTTAACTCTTCAAGATAAGCCCATCTATTAACTGGTAATGTAGACCCTCCTATTATTCTTACATCAAACTTGGCTGCTTGATAATCTTTGTATTTTCCTATTACATTACCGTAATCATTGTATATAGGAACATTAATTTCTACTGTCTTCTCTTCATTTATATTATTTGGCTGTATAATAGTAAACACTTTATTTGCAGTATAGACTGCTTGTGTTAATTGTTTAACAACTTCACCAACTTGCTTTAATGATGGTTCAATACTATTTTTTAACCAATACTTAATTCTTCTTGTTCCGTATTCATCCATAGCAAGCATACCTCTATATGGAAGTTCTGCTGATGCAGATGTATCACCTTGCATAGAACTATATATACCTGCTAAATATTCCATATCACCTTTTCCAGCCTGTGTTAAACTAAAAAATGCATTATTTAATTGGAAAGGTGTAACAGGCGTTGGTGGTGTAAATCCGCTTCTAACTGGAAGCAAAGCTCCAGGAGCACTTGAATATCGTTCCCAATAATCAGTATCAATACTACCTTCTTCAAACATATATCTTAAACTACTACCAAGAGATGCATTATGTACCATAAGTTGGTGTGCTTTATTTAATTCTCTTTGTTTGCCTACAAGTGGAGATACTGCTGAAATAGGAAATGGTGTACCTGTCCATTTATAATGAAAAGGAACTAAAGGATATTCTGTTAAAGGTAATGCTTTACTATATATTAATTTATCACCTATAACACAAGATAGTTTTACTCTATCTTCTTTAAATGGTATTGCTTCTACAATTCTATCAGCAAACATTTCATCTTTAAGCATAATGTCAAATTCTTTTTTAGAAATAACTTTATTCTCTATTTGCTCTGCTTCTGATTGAAGTCTATTTCTTGTTTCTATTTCAAATGACTCTAATTGTTGTGCAATCATTTGTTTTTCTTTTTCTATTTCAAGTTGCATTCTTTCAGGTAGCATATCACCATTAGCAACTGCTGTTTGTAATTTTTGTGTTAACTCTAATAATTCAACTTGTCTTTCTGTTTGCATTTGAGCCAACATTTGTTGAGCTTGCGCTATAATTTGTTTTTGCGATTCATCAGAAGGTGGTATTCTATAAAATACATTTACATATGATATTTTTTCTTTTTCATAACATTCAAAAAATTCTACTAACTCAGAATCTTCGTCATTAATAAGACCACTTTGAGAATTAGTATCTTTGTAATGAAAATCTTTTTGGTCTACATCCATAGCCTTTTCAGTCATACCTTCGTAGCTGTTATTTAAAGATGATGCTGCCATAATCTTTCTTTTGCTATCTGGAAACTGTTGAATAAGGTGAGATTTCGGTAGGACTTTTCGAATGAGAATATAAGCAGCATCTCTAAATAATAAATCTCTTGACTTTTCGTCAACATAAATATCAAACGGGTCAGGTTGTTGTATTGTTACTTCACCCATACCTCTATCAGCATCAGGGTCAACTGTAACTAATAAATAACCTAGTGATTTAGTTATAGCATCATTAACAGCATTAGAATATAAAACATCAGCATTAGAATTGTACCATACATAATCTGCAACATCTGAAAACATTCCTGCAACAGTTGTGTCACTACCTTCGCTACCTACAGCTTGCCACCTTGGACTTTTTGCAGTAGCGTAAAAATTAAGCATTTCTACAACAGGTATTATTCTGTTAATAGTAAATGTAGGCATACCTTGGTCTTCAAGCGCCCTCTTTTCACTTTCNGTTATTTGATTATCATTAGCAAAATCATAACCTTTNTGATTTATGTATTCCCATTGAACTCTATTGGTTGTCTTTGATTTGTTAAATAAATCTTGACATCTTTGTACTATTTTATTTGTTTTAGCCATTAAAATCCTTAAACTTTATATCACATTAATATAGTTAATCTTCATTATCATTTTCAATATTTTTATTTTCTTTTAATTCTTCTTCCTTTTTAGGACTTAAATCTTTTAATTTTATAACATCAATCATGCTACTACCCAACTTTTTGCTTTTGGTTTATGTTTATAATATTTGTCTTTACTTTCTTTTATTCCTGCAGGAGGTAATGCAAACTTACATGCATAAGCTAATGCATCTATAGTATCATCATGAGCCATACGTGGCCCAAAAGTAATTATTTCTCTTTGCAAATCATACATTTCTTTTTTAATATGTATTTGTCCTATAGCAAATCTTTGTGCAAGTATTTCTTGTATCCTATCTCTTTTAGACATACGAGTTCCTGGTTTTTCTTCTTTAAATCTAACATTAAAATTATTTCGTCTTCTCATTTCTGCTCTTAAAGATTGAAACACAGGTTTACTCATAGTAGTATCTTCAACTACAAATAAGTTAGGATTATATTTTTCTGTTAACTGAAACATGTAGTCTACTATACCTAATTTACTTTCTCCAGGAATACCAAGTACAGGTATACCTCTTTTACGTATATATTCTAAAACATATATATTGTTATTTAAATCAACACCAATAACCATAAGAACACTGTAGTCAGCATCTCTTCTTTGACTATCAGTTGCTGGGTCAACTCCTACAAATATATTTACAGGTTGTGCATTTCCATCATTTGGAATTATATAACCTATTTCTGATTGTTCATCATACATATAAGTTCCGTCCCAATACTTTATGTGATTACGATTAAACATAGCATCGTCTTCACTTTGCACTTCCATCATATACTCTTGGTAAAACTTTTGTGGTTGTCCTGAATCAGCATAAAACTTTTTCTTACGTTCCATCTCTTTTTTACCAAACCAACTTTCCCAAAGAAGGTTACCTTTTTCGTCTATTGCTTTTTTAAGAACAACGTTCCAAGAAAAGTCTTTATTTTCTTTTTTAGATTGCTCATGATTATTAATAAGATTATTAATGAAACTATCAAAATGCACAGGAGTCCCATTAATACGTAACCTGCCAGTACCAGGCTCAAGAGCAGGGAATACCACAGCAGTAATAAGGTTGGAATTTTTGGCTCTAGCTTCAGGTGTAATTGTATTATTTTCATCTTCAAAGTCGTCCAGTATAATAAGGTCGTATCTTTTATGTAATTTCGCGCCCCCACGAATACCTGATATATTTGATTTAGAAATGAGTTTACATCCATTTTTTAACTCCACATCTGTTTCTGTCCATTTGTTACCTTTTAAGTTACCAAAGTAATAATGAATCCTTTCATTAAATTCTATATGATATTTAATATAATCCATATTACCTGTAGCAAGTTTTGCAGTTGCAGAAACCCAACCATAAAATAAAGGGTCTTTTGTAAAACAAAACGATTGCAATATATCACATTTAGTCATTACAGTCTTTCCATGACCACGTGGTAGTATAATAGCAGTTTGTTTATTATCAGGATTACTTATAGTGTCAGCTATCTCATAATGAAATGCAGGAGTTTCACTTCTTAAAAAATCATCAGGTAAAAATAGTTTACCAAATGCAATCATATCTTTAGATGCTAAATGTAATGCTTCATTAGCCTTACTTACATTTTGTTTATTAATATTAGCCATTTAATTTTTTAGGTCTTTCTGCACTATCTAACATATTCTCATCAAATCCTTGAAACTGTACTCCAGTAATTTGCTGAACTTTAGCAGTATTCTTATCTTCTAAATCCATAATATCCGATAATTTAAACAATGCTTTTAATCTAGTCTCATCTTTTTCAGAAGATAATGCAATGTTATTTATATTACTTATAATAGTAGTTTCATTAATACCAAGTTCTTCTAATACTGGTTTTAACTCTTCTTTCATAGCTGTTTTAATCCTTTCAGTCTTAATTAAATTTACAGCCTTCATACGAGCATACGCTTTATTATTTGTAGGAAAAGCCTTTACATACGCTTCTTCTGGAGGTAATCCAGCAGATACATATTGAACAAATAACTCTTCGTTGGCTGTCATAGTTCTTCTGTTAGCAACTACTTCTTCTGGTGTGTCATAACCTCCAAATGAGTAAATATTAGGTCTTCTATCTGTATCCATCTTCGTATTCTTAGCATCAGTAAACGTACCAGTGCAAGTACCTAAATAATGAATAGTTTTGTTTTTCCTAAGCATCTTACCTTTTCGTAGTATCTGAATAATGCAATCATCATCAGTTAATACCCAATCTCCAATATCACCATCACGCCAACTTTTTAAAGGAATTATATCAGGAGGCAACTCGTCCACACTATCATAAACTGTATGCTTAATTCTATTTACTTTATATTCTCTCATTAATTTACAGAAGGTTCATAACAATCTTGTAAGTATTCCATATCTTCAACATCTAAAGAATCAATTAATCTTTCATCTATATACGATGGTGTAAATGACAAGACTACATCTATATCTTCAGTTTCGTTTAATTCTTCTATGTTTATGGAGCCAGATTTTAAGTTATATTTAACAGAAATTGTCATATGTATAATATCTTTATCTTTTTTAGACATACATAAATATAATGAATGCGAATAAGATTCCCAAATCTTATTTGCAGAATGTACAAAAGGACGGACTATCCCCTGAGCAGAAAGGCTTTAATTTTAGATTTCGTCTTTTAGCCAGTACACTAAGGTATTAAAATACGTAAGTCAAGCTTATTTAGTCTCATACGGACACTCTCATTCTCATCTTAACTTCATAAGTCAATAACTATCGACCCATACTAAAACTTATACTAAAACAATTTTTGCTAGGTGTTGGGGACAATTCTAAACTCTATATGAGTAGACAACCCAACGTCTGAACCTCTTGGTAGAACTATTGCAAGGGTACCTTAAGGCTGATAAATAAAAAAATTTCCTAGCCATATAATATAATATCTAGAAGTCCCAAATACAAGCAACTTTTAAAAAATGTTACAAAATAATACTCACCCTATTTATGCTATATGCATATGCCAATTTGGATTTTTATATATGAATTTTCGTTATTTTTCATTTGGAAATCCAATTAATCTTACAAACAAATATAATATTCAAGAAAGGAATATATTATGGAACAAGTTACTACAACTCCTGTATCATCAGGTACTCAAATCATTACCAAGAAATCTTATATCAAAGTTTCTGTTGCTCCTGTTCAATTGAAATCAGGGGAATATGGTTATGTTATGTCAAGCAGAGATAGAGGTACGCCTACTACTATTGACAAGCAAGGATTATCATTATCATTTAGAATGGTTAAGAAACCAAAGTACAATCCAAATGCTCCGAAGAATGAATCAGGCTTTGAATTTGAAGCTTGGTTGTTCAATGAGTTTGAAACAGCAGAAGAGAAACGTCAAGCATTTGAAGCTATGGCTACAATATTTGCTTCTGAATTAGGCGATAGTGAACTTGTATACTTGTATATGAATCCACTTAATTACAATGATTGTATAACTGAACAAGAATATAATCAGTTACCATCATAGTTAGTTACTTACGAGCATAGTGTGTGTAATAGCATACTATGCCTCGTTCTCGTACACTAAAACACTTTATATATAATAAACAGCCCCCAAACTAAAAGGAGACAACAATGGATAGTTTTAAACTATTTCTATGTACTTATGGCTACATCTTAGCCTCAGTATTGTATCAATTATGTTACTTTCTTCAGATTTCATTCAAGAATTTAACCTCTATGTTTAATGAGTGTAGAAAGATATTAAACAGAAAGACTAACCTCATTGCAAAAAGAAAAAGAAAGGCAAGGAGGAACTTATGTTAACCACTATTATGTTATTGTTGGTAGTGACTCAGGGTATAGTATGTTATGTGCTATACCTTGAGAGGAAGCGTTACCTAAAAGACTACAAATATATAAAAAAACAAAGTTTATCTACTATAAAAGAGATATATAATCTAAAACACGATATTGATGAACTAAAAAAATCTCTTGAAAATATAGTTTATAAAACTAAAGCAATCGATGAATGGATTGACAAACAAGCGTGGGAAAAGTTAAAAAAAGACAAACCTAACCTCACGTTTTTCCCTATTGAATCATAGTAACAACAATGTGATTAGTTTATAACACTTGTTACCTACCTTGAATGTAAAAAGATGAATATAAAAGGAGGTAGTTATGAACTTAATTCGTGATAGCAGTAGTGTAGTGTAATGCTATGCTACTACCTATCCAATATATATATAAAGACTTGTCCTGAGTATGACATGGTAAAAACTACTCAACTATTTAATAATAGGCCGCTTCGGGTCTTTAAGGATAGTGTATGGTAACATACATAAAGTTAATAGCGCCAGTAATGGTCCATCGGAAGCAAGCAGGTATTGTTAGTAATCTCAACGAGGTAGTCTTTGAGAGAATACTAATCTTTGCGATGGTAAGCAAGTGAGTTTGGTAACAGACAATAAATAAACCTGTAAGATAGATAAAGCAGAGCCTTGGGGGGTTAAGCTGGCTATCATAAACACATGCTAATCTTGTGGTGACATTAAGATATAAGCGTGTTAAGATTCGATGCTTTCCCGAAAGCGTTGGAAGAGTCTAGTATAGTATTTTGTTTCTAACAAGAAGCGAAGCTATTCTACAAGCACTAGACTTGGATTACCTAAAACAGATGTTTACATCTTATAATATCGACTATAAAAAGATAAAATCGACAAAGACTTGTAGCGATACAGAGCATAGGGCTCTAATCCCTCACACTTTGTGAATGAGGGGCTGAATAGTTGGTCAACAACTTGAAGGTTTTGTGACGAAAATACTAGTCGGGCTTGGCCGAGTTCGATATTCGTGTGAGTAGTTGCTGAAACAGCTGTATCGTTAAGAGTGGTAGTCTATAACTACTGAGCCTGCTGATGTACTTGGTGCGAATCAAGTGGATAAGTCTAAAACCTAACGGAACATAGGACGAAAGTATCAGCGCAAAGAGTGTAATCTCAACTCTAACTTTATAATAAAAAAATTTTTTAAAAGGAGAATAAAATGGATAATAGAACACCAGCAGTAATATTTGATATTGACGGGACATTAGGTCTTGGTATTGGTAAACATAGAAAAGCATTCGATTATGATAAAGTAGGTGATGACACACCTAATCATATGGTATGGATAGTATTATCTATGTTATGTAGAGAATATAAAATAATATTTTTATCTGGAAGAGAGAATGTAACCTTTCCAGGTAAATCAGAAAGAAAAGATAAACATTATCGTAGAGCCTACTTTAATCCTTCAAATAATAAATGGGAAGGAGTAGAGTTTCCTAATTGTTTTGAATTAACTAAAGCGTGGTTAGAGTATTGGTCTGAAGTTTATGATGGACCAAACGATATTACATTATTTATGAGGGCCGAAGGTAATAACGACCCTGATTATAAAGTAAAGAAAGAGATGTATTATAATGATGTATCTCCTGATTACGCAGTAAAACTTGTAATTGATGATAGGACGCAAGTTGTTGATATGTGGAGAGGCTTAGGTCTTCCTTGTTGGCAAGTTGCTCCTGGAAACTTTTAATTATAGTAACAACAAGGTTTGACAAGTGCCTAGCAAAAACCTATAATTAAAATGAGCGGTCTGTAGGTCTATCAACCTATTAACTTATGAAAATGGATTAAGCAGACCGCAACAACTTTAAATTAACTAACAGGAGAACTAACATGTATAATCTTAAATACTTAAGAGAAACACATTTAGATGTAACAATACTACAATCTAAAACAGTTATAAATATAAAAGAAATACTTGAAAGAGCATTGCAATCAGACAGTAAAACAGAGCTAAGAGCAGTTGCTACTTTTATTATTAAAAGAACTACTGAAGCCAATCAAACAGCTGATAGTCGTAAAGGTGCTAAAATTCAAAATAGACTTAAACTAGAAAAAGAAAGAATAGAAAATGATTATAATTTAGAAAGTTTACTAGAAAGTCTTAAATGGAATAAAGATACAGAACAATTTGAGGAGGATAAATAATGAGAGAGTTAGATATAACAGGAATACTTGCTTTAGGTAATGGTGAACGTTGTCCTTTTTGTAAAAAAGATGATGAAAACGTTTTTATAATGCAGCCTGATAAAGATTTTATAGCACATTGTGTTAAACATCATCCTAATGAATTAAATAGAGTTCTATTTGAGAATAAACCTAAAATAAAACTATGGTTAGAACAGCCTTTTGTAACAATGTTGGCTCGTGTTGCAGCTAAACTTAGAATGATTGAACAGCCAGATAGAATAAGTGATGAAGAATATGAATTACAAATGGAAGCAATCTATTCTATTATAACAGAGTGGAAAAATGAGAGCGACTGAGTTTATTCATTTCTTAAATAGAACGGATATTGGCTTAGGTCAAAATCCACCTCAACGTGATTATACTCATTTCACACCAAGAATGTATTCTAAAAGATTACGTTATGAGTATCAAAAAATGTTAAGAAAGGAGAATATAATATGATATGTTGTTTGTGTCATGAAAAAACTGATAAAAAACTAATGGAACAAGAAACAAGAACCTGTTACAGGTGTCTTGCTAATCTTGAAGAAAGAATAGAAGAATTTAATTTTATTAGTAATTATGAATCAAATTAGTTCTCCTGAACTAAAAAAA
>FUFK010040336.1_pt1 | contig 17601 bp, 19 predicted proteins | sample 1021851 | NCBI WGS metagenome assembly FUFK01 (sample SAMEA51879418, study PRJEB19060) | metagenome | reverse complement strand
TAGCTAAGCAATTCGTAAAAAGTGGTTATTCTGTTCATGCTTTGCCAATTGTTGGTATGGGAAACCACTACGAAAAAGAAAATATTAAGGTTATTGGAAAAACTAAAGAATTTAGTACTGGAGGTATTGGCTATAATTCTTTTAAGGGAAGACTTACTGAGATATTTGGAGGAGAAATATTTTATTTTCTTAAAAGATTATATTTAGCTTATAAACTAAGAAAAAGATATGATTATTTTTTTGTAGTTGGAGATATTGTTCCAGTTTTTTTTGCATGGATTTGTAAGAAAGATTTTTTTGCATATCTAGTTGCTTATTCCAGTCATTATGAAGGTAAATTGAAATTACCCTGGCCTTCTAAATTTTTCTTGCTCTCAGAAAAAGCAATAAAAATATATACAAGGGATTCTCTTACAGCTAATGATTTAACTTTGCAATTAAAAAAGAAAGTGTCTTTTTTAGGCAATCCATTTATGGATAAGTTTTTTCCTATCAATATCAGTAAAGAATTAAAGAAATCTAAATTTAGTATTGGATTATTTCCAGGAAGCAGATTCCCCGAAATTTTAGATAATTTTGTCTTGATTTTAGAAGTATTAGAGGCATTGTCAGATTTAAGATATTTTCAAAAAATTGAGTTTAATTTTGCAATAGTTAATGCTTTATCTTCATCAAAAATAAAGGAGATATTTCAAAATAGAGGATGGTTAAACCTAGAACAAATAAAAGAGAAGTATCTCTTGAAATTTCAATATAAATCTTTAGAGGTGAATATATATTGGAATAATTTTGAGGAAATATTATTGAAAAGTAGATGCTGTATCAGTATGGCAGGAACGGCAGCAGAGCAAGCGATTGGATTAGGAAAACCTGTAATTCAGATTGAAGGTAAAGGTCCACAATTTACAAAATCTTTTGCAGAAGCTCAAAGACGTCTTCTCGGAAAATTTGTTTTTTGTTCCACTAATTATGTAAATAAGAATGATCAAATAAATCAGACAATAAACTTGATTATTAAAGTTATATATCTTATTAAGCTAAATAAGAGGTTTTTGATTTCATGTAATGAAAATGCAAAAAAAAGACTAGGAGAATACAAAGCTTGTATTAAAATGGTTAATGATATTGATTGTGTCATGAAAAATGACTAAGGAAAATAATCAAAATAATCTAAATAATTTAAAACAAATTATTGACAATATATTGTTGATAAACTTATTTATAGTAATTTTTTTTGCGATATTTTTTGTTTTTGCAATAATTATGCAATTAAATGGAATTCTAATTTTTATTGATTTTTTTCAGAAAGTTTGGAATCCTCTTGTAGTTCCATTGATAACAATTCTTATTGCTGGTGCATTAGTAAATGGTATTAATTCTTGGTGGAGGCAGAAATTGCTTTCTCGAGAAGAGGATATTTAAACTTAAAATTGTTGAGTTTACTGCTTTTTACTTTTTGACCTTCTAATACAACTTTTGCTCCATCTCCTAACAATAGTTTTAGAACTGATCCTGGTACTGGCAATAAATTGGGTCTATTCAGGCATTTCCCTAAAGTCTTTGANAAATCTTTCATTAAAACTGGATTTGGTGCAACAGCGTTAAATACACCTGAATACTTTTTATCATCTAAAGCTTGAGTTATTAGGGCACATAAATCACTTCTATGAATCCAACTCATCCATTGCATTCCATCTCCAATTGGTCCACCTAATCCAATTTTAAATACAGGAAGCATTTTCCCTAATGCTCCTCCATCTGCCTCTAGAACTATTCCAATTCTAAAAATAACCAACCTTGAGAAAAATGGTTTTTCTGTTGCAACAGCTTCCCATTGTTTGCAAAGATTGGCTAAAAAGTCACTCCCTCCAATGCTGTTTTCAGTAAATTCATTTGACAAACTTGTCCCGTAATAACCTATTGCTGATCCATTTATAATGACTTTTGGGCTGCACCTGAGATTCTTAAGAGTTTTCATCAAAAACCTTGTAGTGTTAATTCTACTATTTTCAATCTCTTGTTTTTGTGAAAAAGTCCATTTCTTTTCTGCTATAGGTTCTCCAATTAAATTAATAATTCCATCAGACTCTTTTAAAATATTTAAGAGATTTGCGTTTCCCCAATTTTTCTCTAAGGAGAGGTCGATTTTAAGAAATTTAATTCTTTTGATATCTAAATCTATCTTTAATTTATTAATTGGCTTTCTACTTATCATGTATATCTCATGATTTTCATTAAGTAGTGTTGGTACTAATTCTTTACCAACAAATCCTGTACAACCTAATAGTAAAAGACGCATAATCGTGTTTTTAATAATTAAAGGTTATTAAATTTTTTTGATTAATGTAATTACTATTTCATAATCATTTTTAAATTTATTTAAAAAGGTTTTTGTATAATATATTTTAATGCTTTATGAAAAATTATCATGACTGAGTCTATTCCCAAAAAACCTCTTAAAAAAGGGAGCTTAGTTTGTTTGGATAATAATGCTTATTCAAAGAGTCTTGAAGCACTATCTAGTGATCAAGATTTACCTAGTTATGTCTTTGAAGGACCAGGAGAAATACTATCAATTAAAGAGGATTATGCTCAAGTAAGGTGGCGGCGCCCAGTTCCAGATGTTTGGTTCAAATTAGATCAACTCAAGGAATATACCCTTGAAATATAGATTGTTGTAAGGCAACTACTTTTTATTATTAGTTTTCATTCTTGATTGAATTCTTTTGGCTTCTTTCATCATCTCTTTACCATCAAATAAATAAGCGTCTACATAACCTTGAGTGTATCTATCTAGTTCTGATAATGCGTCTTTTACTTGAGAGAAACAATGATAAAGATCTAAAGCTAAGGCAGAAATTGAGGCCGGCACTACCCTTGAATTATATATTTTGTGAACTTTTTCTATTTTTCTTTGAGATGTACTGATGTAATTACAAAATATTTCCATTAGTTGCTCATCATATGGATCAGCAGATAGAGCCTTGATTTCATTATTCAAAGGTTTAATAATTTGGTTAATTAGTCTATTGATTGGTTCATAAATATCTCTTATCCAGATTTCAAGCTCTTTATCTTTTATAGTTGAATTAAATTTTTTAGAATTAAATTTTTCTTCCCAATTATCATTTTGTTCATTTTTTGTTTGGTATAAATTGTAAAATTGTTTATCATATTTTTCTTTTTTAATTGGGTCGTTCAGGGTCTCCCAAGCATTTTGTATCGCGAGAAATTTTTCTTTATCGCCTCCTTTATCAGGGTGATGTTTTTTTACTAAAGAGCGATAGGAAGATTTAATTTCATTTTTGGTGGCATTTATTTTGAGCCCCAATTCTTCATAGAAGTTGTTATGCATAATAATTATCGATAAATGTATATTTATAAAAAACCGTCTTTTCTAGCTTTAATTTCAGTATTTGATTCAAACATTGCTGTTGATAAATATCTTTCACCAAAACTAGGAAGCATTACTATTAATCTTTTATTAATCAGTTCTTCCCTTGAACCTATTTTGATAGTTGCAGCTAATGCAGCTCCGCTACTAATTCCTGATAAAAGACCCTCTAAACGGGCTAATAAGCGTCCAAAATAGAATGCTTCTTCATCTTCTATTTTGATAATTTCATCTATTAAGTTGGTATTAAGAACTTTAGGTATGAAGCCAGCACCTATTCCTTGGATAGAATGTGAACCCGCTTTATCCCCTGATAATACAGCACTTTTTTGGGGTTCTACAGCATATATTTTGCAGTTGGGATTAACCTTTTTTAAAAATCTTGCACATCCTGTCACTGTCCCGCCAGTGCCAACTCCAGTCACAAGTCCATCGACTTTGTTATTTGATTGAGTCCATATTTCTTGTGCAGTTGTCCTTTCATGAATATCTGGATTTGCGAAGTTTTCAAACTGATTAAATTGAAAGCTTTTGGGGATACTTTTAGATAATTCATTTGCTAAATCTAATGCGCCTCTCATTCCATCCTTCCCAGCAGTAAGTTGCAACTCTGCTCCGTAAGCTCGCAACATAGCTCTCCTCTCAATGCTCATTGTATCTGGCATTGTCAGTATTAATCTATAACCTTTAGCCGCGGCAACCATTGCTAATGCTATTCCGGTATTTCCACTAGTTGCTTCAATCAATGTCGTCTCTTGAGGACAAATCAATCCTTCATCTTCAGCAGCTTTTAACATTGAGAATGCTATTCGATCTTTAACCGATGCTGATGGATTGAAACTTTCAAGTTTCGCTATGATTTCTGGGTAGCTATTAAAATGTTTTCTTATTCTTTCTAATTTCACTAAAGGGGTATTACCTACTAAAGCGGTAATATCATTTGCTATTTCCATAAAAATTATCTAGCTGTCGGAAAAATAAACCTCCCTTTAACATCATAGTTGCACCCTAAGGTCTTTATAAAGATTTTTCAAAAGAATTTAATTTTAAAACAACTTATTAAATCAATAATCTATTTATTTATTATAATGAAAGATTTAAAACGCATTATGTATTCTCTTGAAATAAGTACCAAATATTCGCCCTTCCCACTCTCTATTCAAAAGAAGGAATATGAGGAAATAAAAAGACTTTATGATGAAATCAAAAATTTAATGAATGATTCTGGAATGAATTCGAGTTTAGTAGAATTAACATGCGATAAAGTTCAAGATAAATTGATTGCAGTTAAAGTTCAAGAAATTATTTCTGTTCAAATATATGAAAAATCATCAACAGCTGGCGGTTCAAAAAGACCAGGCTTTTCATTAGATATATAGAAAATGAAAGCTCTTAGAAATACTTCTAAAAAGCTTATCCCTAGAGTGGAATTCAAAGATGTTTATTATCTATGGCCTGGACAGAAAAAAAATTTAATATCCAAATTAAATTTTTCTATAAATGAGTCAGGTTTGTGGATGATTGTAGGAAATAATGGCAGTGGGAAGAGTACCTTTTTAAAATTGATGAATGGGATTATAAAACCAAATAAAGGAAAGATAATTTGTTTAGCTAAAGTTGCAATGGTTTTTCAAAACCCTGATCATCAAATTTTAATGCCAAATTGCAGGAGTGAACTTCTTTTAAGTATTAATCAAAAAATTACAGATAAAGAAATCACTAAAAAAATAGAAAATGTTCTAGATAAAGTAGGTTTGAAGGGTTTTGAAAATAGACCAGTTCATACATTAAGTGGTGGTCAAAAACAACGCTTAACCATAGCATGCGCTTTAGTCGGAGATAAGAACTTTATTATTTTGGATGAGCCTACTTCTTTATTAGACCAAAATAGTCAATTAAAAGTTTTAAATACAATAAAAAAACTTACAAGTGATAAAGAAAACCCTTTAACTGCTTTGTGGACAACGCATCGGAAAGAGGAATTAAATTATGCTGATGCAATTGCAGAAATGAAAAATGGAAATATATCAGAGTGGCACAAACCATCAAAATTTCAATATAATTAGCATTTTTGGCTTGTCATAAGGTACTTTAAAGAGCTAGATTCAATTATATTCCTCGGTAGCTCAGCGGTAGAGCGATCGACTGTTAATCGATTGGTCGCAGGTTCGAATCCCGCCCGGGGAGTTCAATTCTAAAAATTATCTTTCATAAGACTCCTTTTGGAGTCTTTTTTATGCGGAAATTATTTTTATTCAAGATGATCGAAAAATGACTGGAATAAATTATTAAACTAAAAAAATAAGTTATTTAATCACAATAGATTAAACAATTTTGATTAGTTGGATATTCTTCACATTCTTTGTCCCAATAATTTTGGAATTTTTCTGAACATTTCTCAAATTCTTTGGGAGTCTCGTTCAAGTTTTAGCCAGCATAATTAAATAAATTAAGGTTTTTGGTAAATATATTGAATTGGTTTAATATTTTCATAAAACTTTCTATACCTGTACTTGGTATTTTCTTTCTTTTTACGTAAGATAAATAGAGTATTTTTGCCTTAGAAATTAATTTTTAAAATTGAAAATTTTAGCAATTTTTCAATATAGAATCCCATCTTTTTTCATTCGCTCTAATAGCCTCCATGGGCGCTTCATGGCCTGCCAATTCATATGCTTTGATAAGTGATTTGTTAGCTAACAAGGCTAATTTTGCTGCTTCCCTTTGTCTTGAACATACTTTTTTACGAGAACCCTCTCTTAGGTTAATTTCTATTTCTTTGAGAATTCGACTAGCTTCATTTGATTGAGAGTAAAATTGATTCATGTAAAAATCTATTGCCGTTTCTCCAAAAAGCTTTAGTGGAAAAAAAAAGAAGATAAATAATATTAAAAACAAAGTAAAAAGATAATCTCTCCATAGATGTATTTGATTGACATTAAAAAGCTTTTGCATTTACTTCAGGTATAAGAATATATATATAAAATTTAGCTTCAATTATTCTTTCATTGGAGGTAAAAAATTAAATTTCTCAATAGAGTTGACTTTAATTCTCACTAATAAAAAATAGAATATGTTAGAAAATTTATTCATTATTTTTTCACTAAAACTATTATTTTTTTTCTTTAATATCCTTTTTCTATGAATTGCTTGTTCAAGCTGTAAAGTAACATTAGTCACAATGTTATCTAATATCTTTTTTTGTTCGATAATTAATCGTAACCTTTCATCTTCATTATTTTCTAAATGATTAATTTTTTCTAAAAGTTCTTTCAAATCTGAGTAATAGCAATATCGAGGAAAATTAATTTCTCCATAACAATCAGAATAACTCAAAAAACATATACATTCTGATGACATGGCTTCCAGAAAACTATTGCCCCTGAGAGGTCTTCCTTTGTATTTCACAAAATACTTTGAACTTATTAAATTTTCAATATGAGATTTCATATTCCCATTATGAAAACGCAATTGTAGATCCAATTTTTTAAATTCTGATGGGAGGATTGAATTTTTTGAATAATGATTCTTGATATTATTAAAACTATTAACTTCAAAATATATTCCACTTTTTTTTGAATCTTTTTTATAGTTTCTTATAAAAAAATCGGATGAAATAAATGTATAAGGCATATCAATTATAGATTCCCTTAATCTGGCAGAAGATGGGCAATTATGAGAAATAAAATAATCCCAAGAATTAGTTTTTACAGGAAACTTACCTTCACCGGGAAGACATATCCAAACTAATTTTTTATATTTGTTTCTGATATGAATTGGAACAGCAAAATTTATACTAATTACGATGTCATAATTGCTCCAAATAACAGATTCTGGATCTTTAGCTATTTCGTTAGGTGATACCTTAAATAATTCTGATTTAGTATTTGCTATTTTTTCGAAAGCATTTTCAGACAGAGGCATGCCTATTGATCTAAATCTTTTAGCTATTTTAGACTTGTTTGTTTTTAAAATAAAAAAATCGCAATTTAAAACTTCTAAGAGTCCAAGAGGACCTGTTCTCATAAGGGAACTTTCTAATAAACTTTTCAAACCTAAAGATTGATCACATAACCAAAGATCTTGATAACAGGCCTCTTTCACTAAGGCAATTTTATACATAAACTAAACTTTAAGTTGAATAATATTGAAGTAATAAAAACTATAATAATTGAATGTAATTAACGATATGTTGTAGTAAATCATTCTTAATATTTATATGAATGAGGAAAATTATGTTTTAACTTGAAATATACTCATTTATTAGGAATATTTAAATTTATAAGTATTTAATTTTTACTTATGGTTAATAATGCTTTATAAAATTAATTCTGTTTCCTAGAAATTAATAATTAAACCTATAATAATCTCTATTATGGTCGAAAGTTCAAGAAAAGGAATAATTTTAGCTGGAGGGGCCGGCACCCGTTTATACCCTCTTACTAAGGCTGTTAGCAAACAGCTGATGCCTTTATACGACAAGCCTATGATTTATTATCCTTTAACAACGTTAATGAATTGTGGAATAAAAGAAATTCTAATTATATGCAATCCTCATCATCTAAATGATTTTAAAAGTTTATTGGGGAATGGCAAACAGTGGGGAATCGAAATTCAATATAAATCTCAACCATCTCCCGACGGAATAGCTCAAGCTTTTTTGTTGGGTAGAGATTTCTTAGAAGATAAGAATGTAGTACTAATTCTTGGTGATAATCTTTTTTATGGAAATAATTTTGAAAATAATTTAAAAGATGCAAATCGAGAAAAAAATGGAGCAACAATATTTGTTTATCCTGTAAGTAATCCTTCAAGATATGGAATTGTTAATTTTGATGATAGTACTAATAAAGTTCTTAATTTTGTGGAAAAACCTTCAAATCCAAAAAGTAATTATGCTGTGACTGGTCTTTATTTTTTTGATAACAAGGTTATCAATTATGCTGAAAACCTTACTCCTTCAGCTAGAAATGAGTTGGAAATTACAGATATTATAAATATTTATCTAAATTCAAATAATTTAAAACTTCAAATTTTAGGAACTGGCATTGCTTGGCTCGATACTGGGACGTTTGATTCACTCCAGGAAGCCGGCACATTCATAAGAACTTTGGAAAGAAGACAAGGATTGAAGATTGGCTCTCCTGAAGAAACAGCATGGAGAAATAATTTAATTAATGATAAACAGTTGATCAAACTTGCCAAGGATATGTCACAAAGCTCGTATGGAAATTACTTAATTAACTTGATCAAGAAAACCCATCAAAGGATTTATTAAGAAGTGGAACCTACAATATTTATAATGAATTCGATTTTACTATCAATAAATTTTTGTATATAGAGAAAAAGTGAAAATAATTATTACTGGGGGAGCAGGATTTATAGGGGGAACCTTGATAAGAAGGTTTTTAAGAGAAACAGAATATAAAATATATAATTTTGATCAATTGGGTTATGCAAGCGATTTATCTTGGGTAAAAGAATCAAAATATGAACAATCCTCTCATAATTTTTTAAAAATAGATTTAAGAAACAAAGATAAGTTAGGTAAAGCCGTAAAGGAAATTCAGCCTGATGCAATAATACATCTAGCTGCTGAAAGTCATGTAGATAGATCTATTGATGATCCATCTGCTTTTATTGAAAGTAATATTTTAGCTACGTTTAATTTGCTGGAAGCAGCAAGACATTATTGGGATAGTATTAGTGATGCGAAAAAAGAATTATTTAAATTTATACATATCAGTACTGATGAAGTTTTTGGATCCTTGGGTTTAGAAGGTAGGTTTGATGAGAGTTCTCAATACTCACCTAGAAGTCCATATGCAGCAAGCAAAGCATCCAGTGATCATTTAGTTCAGAGTTGGCATCATACATATGGTTTGCCTACTATAATTTCAAATTGTAGTAATAATTATGGTCCATATCAATTTCCTGAAAAACTTATTCCGCTAACTATCCTAAAGGGATTAAATGGTGAAGTGATTCCACTTTATGGAGATGGTTTAAACATTAGAGATTGGTTATATGTCGAAGATCACATAGATGCTTTATTACTGATTCTTCAAAAAGGTGAAATTGGTAAGAAATACTGTATTGGCGGCTTTGGTGAGAAAACCAATAAACAAGTGCAATATGCAATATGTAATATTCTTGATCAATTGGCGTCAAAAGAATTTTCACATTTTTCGCTCATAAAGAATGTTAAGGATAGACCAGGCCACGATAGAAGATATGCTGTCAATCCAGATCAAATTATAAAAAAATTAGGGTGGCTTCCTAAAACTAATTTTGAAGATGGTTTAAAAAAAACAGTTTCTTGGTATCTTAATAATCTTGATTGGTGTGATTCACTAATGAAAAAATCTGGATATTCGGGCGGAAGAATTGGAAATATAAATTAATTACCAAGTTGAAAATCCATTTGGAGATGTCAACCACCTCCATAAATTTATAGGCAAAGGTAAAGCTGGTATTGCCCATTCAAGAGGATTTTTTAACAACCAATCTTTGGGAACATAATAAACTTTTGCTGCAGGAGTTAATAAATTGAGAAAAGTTAAAACATTTAATAGTTTAATAATACGACTACTTTCTGCACCTAAATATTCGTAAATAATAGATAAAGAAAAAGGTATAATAGGAAAAGCAAAAGAAAGAGTTCTACTAATATCTGCGTTAATTGTTGAGGCAAAGATGGTAGATACAAAAGAAACTAAAAAAATAAAAAATTTTAATGATCGTTCTTTTTTAAACATGATTATTATCGCAAGAAAAGGTATTACAAATAACCATCGGTAAGATAGAAAAACTATAAATAAAAATTCTAGCCATTTTGAGGGGTTGAGAATTAGTTTTAAACCTACATCTAAGATTAAATATTTAAGCATTGATCCTTCTCCATCAATTCCAGGACCTATTAGACCAATTGTTAATAATATTCTCACGACAATAAAAATTAATAGACCAATAAAAAAGGGAAATAATAATTTCGATAAATTTATAATTACTTTTTTCAAATTATAAGTTTTATCTGGCCACCACCAAAGNATTAAAAAAGGGATAGCCAAAACGAATCTTTCATCATTTAAACAACCAATAAATGAACATGGAATAATTACCCACCATTTGCGAAAACATAAAAGGATTGCTATTGGAAGCAAACTTAAAGAATCGGTATGCCCCCAGTGTGTATTCGTCCATTGAGTTACCATTGTTGTCGAAATTGCAAAGGTAGCAGATAAAGCAATACCTTTTGATAATCTTTTAGCTATCCCAATGTAAAAAAATGATAAAGTTAAAATTAATGCAAAATATGTTATGCCAGGTGATCCTAACAATGATAGAAAATCCCTTCTTTCCCCACACCAGCCTAAAAAGTTCGCAATAGTTGGTTGAACTATTCTTGAAAATAATTGAGTTTTTTCTTCACCTATTAAGTCTCTACTAAATGGGTCCAAACATTGTAATAAAAGATTATCTCTTCTAGTGGTTCCAGAATTTAGGCCTAAAAAAAGGATAAACCTTGGAGAATAAAAAAAGAAACTTAATAACCATGCCAAACAACCAACTAAGAATGGTTTTGTTCTAAATATAAAATTTTTAAAAAGCATTATTTAAGTAATCTTAAATCTTTTGAATATATCTTAAAGAATAGTTTAATTGAAAAGACTCTTTATTCATTTTTTTAAAGGAAATTAATTGGTGTATTATTGAAATGAAATATTTAATTAATATCATTCTTAACACCTTTTTAAATAGTGTTATAAATATATATTCTATTTATTACTGCTGAACTGAAAGTAAAATTAAATCATGGAAAAAAAAGAATATGAAATAATGGCAGAATTAGAATTAAACCATTGGTGGTATAAACATCTTCATTTTTTAATTGAAGAAACTCTCTCTAAAGAGGCTAAAAAATTAAAAAGAACTCTTAGTATTTTTGATATTGGTTGCGGTACTGGAGGTCTAATTTTTAAATTAAAAAATAAACCCTTTATCAGAAAATTAATAGGAACTGAACCTCACCCATTAGCAAGGAAGTATGCAAAAAAAAGGGGGATAAATATTCAAAGTTTTTCTATCGAAGATCTAGAAGAAATTGATGAAGAATTTGATGTAGTCTTATGTATTGATGTCCTCTATCATAAGAATGTAAATACATTAAAAGCGATAAAAAATCTTTTTAAATTATTAAAACCTGGGGGTATGCTTTTAATAAATGTTGCGGCTATGCCATCTTTGAAAAGAAATCATAGCAAGAGAGTTATGGAAGGAAGAAGATTTACTCTTCAGCAAATAAGAGAACTAGTAGAGACGCAAGGTTTTAAAGTAGATAATATTTTTTACTGGAATAGTTTCCTGACACCAGTTTTATGGGTGCTAAGTAAATGGCAAAAGATATTTCCTAATGCATTAATTTTCTCTGATAATGGGCAATCATCCTTGAAAGCAACAAATGTGTTTTTTAGTAATTGTTTAACTAAAATTCTTTTTTTTGAAAACAAAATTAGAAAACTAACTTCTTTTCCATTTGGATCATCATTATTTTTATCAGCTTACAAATCGAAATAATAATTTTTTTCGCAATGATTTAAATGGAAAAAATTAAAAATTCTTTTTTCAAATTTCTAAATAAAAGTATAGTTAGATTTGTGGGTGTGGGAGTTGTTGGAGAATTTCTCTATTTATTATTATTTGCTATTTTTACATCTATAGGTTTGAAAAGCACATTTTCTATCCTACCATCAGGAATTATTTGTATTTTATTTAATTCATATATGCATGCAAAATTTAGTTTCAAGATAGGATTTAATCTAAAATTTTTTTTACAATATATTTTCGTACAACTAATTTGTGTCTTGTTTACTTATATTTTTAGTTTTTTATTTGTTTCACTTGGGATGAATAATATTTCAATAGCTTTTTCAACATTGATAATTTGGGGTGGTTTGTCATTTTTAATAATGAGCACATTTGTAAATAATCAAAATAAGCAATAAAGCTAAAATATCATTGAAATAGGTAAATCATTTCTTTTTTCTAAAATCATCAACGCTTCTTATGGAGCTTTGTGGTTTACCTGATACTGTTAAATAAATTCTTCCAAGATACTCACCCACTAGTCCCAATAAAAGACATTGAATTCCTCCAAATAAAAGAATTGATGAAAGAACTGAAGCCCACCCTGAAACAGTCACCCCCTTTATTACAGTTTCTAGAATAACAATTATGATACCTATCATTCCTGCGAAAGCGAATAAAGCACCTAAGAGACTAGATAATCTTAAGGGCATTAATGAAAAACTTGTTAAAATGTTAATCCAAAGCCTAATTAATCTTCTAAGGTTATATCCACTTTCACCAACATTTCTTTTGTCATGCTTTACTTTTATGCTTTCAATTGATTGCGATATTTGGCCAATTAGACCATCTATATATGGGTAGGGACCACTATAGTTTGCAACTTTTTTTGCTATTGAACCTCTCAAACATCTAAAACTTGAGAGACCACATTGACTCGGTAAATCTAGAAAAATATGAGCAGTTACATGCGCAAACTTGCTTCCAATATTTCTCCATTCAGAATGCATATCCTCTTCATATTCTCCATAGACCACATCCAAATCTTTATGAATCGCCCAATGAAAAAGTTTTATTGCTTCTTCGGGAGGATTTTGAAGGTCATCATCCAAGTTGATAACATAATTTCCGTTTGAGTGCCTATAGCCAGTCAGCACGGCTTGATGTTCTCCATAATTTCTATTATGTCTAATTAATTTTGCATTTAGTGGAGATTTCTTGAGCAGATTAAGTATAGTTTGGAAACTATTATCAGGACTGCCATCTTCAACAAATATAATTTCCCAATTTATATCAAAATTAAGTCTCTCTAATCTTTTTAAAAGAGATGAGATTGATTTTTCACTGGCATATATTGGTATGATAAGACTTAATTCAATATCTTTATTATTTGTTAAGTAATTCACTTTTATATTTTTAAAAAATAATTTTAATCATAAATAATTGTTATAAACTTTTAAATTTTGCTTTTTAATTCTTTACTTAAGGTAAATATATAATTTTAAAAAAAATTTAATTTGATAGACATTGCTTGTAGAAGAATACTTAAAGAATTTCTCTTAAAGTCTCAACAACTTTATGTACATCAGAAGATTGCATATATGGACTTAATGGCAAAGTTAAGATTTCTTTAACAATTTTTTCAGTATTTGGAAGATAAGATTTTATATCTGAAAAAAACAAATTCTGGTGAATTGCTTTTGGATAGTGAATAGAAACCGGAATATTATTTTTGATGCAATGTTCTTTAATAAAATTTCTTTTTTTATGATTGACTCTAATCACATATAAATGATAACTATGAATCTCATTATCTTGATTTTCTGGTAATGATATTAGGTCGCTTATGCCAATAAGTGGTTTTAATAATTTTTGATAAAGTTTCGCAATCTCTCTTCTTTGAAAAATTCTAATTTCTAAATCTTTTAATTTTTCTGTTAGTAAAATAGCCTGTAATTCATCGAGTCTACTATTTACTCCAAATCTTGTGGCTTCACGCTGTGAATTCCAACCATAAATTCTTAGACTTCGTAAATCTAAAATATTAGAATCAATTTTGTTGATCAATAGAGCTCCACCATCACCCAAAGCAGCTAAATTTTTTGTTGGATAAAAACTAAAAGTTGATAGATTACCAAAAGTTCCAACTGATTGATTTAAATATTTGGTGCCACAAGCCTGAGCGCAATCTTCAATAAGAGGAATTTGCAACTCATTGCAGATTTCATGTATTTTATCAATTTTGCAAGATCCTCCATAGAGGTGAACAGCAATTACAGCTTTTATATTTGGATGTTTATTTAAAGTATTTTTTAAGCTGTCTGGACAAATTGTAAAGTTGTAATCATTAATATCTATGAAAACTGGATTGGCTCCAATTCTCAATACAGAAGCAGCGGTTGCATAAGCAGTGTGAGATGGAATAGCAACATAGTCACCAGATGAAATATTGATGCTTCTCATTGCAATCTCCAAAGCATCAGTGCCACTTGCAACCCCCAACATTTGTTCTTGATTTAGGTTATTTTGAATCCATTTTGAGAAATTCTTTTCAAATGTATTTACTCCGTTGCCAAGAATTATTTGTCCACTATTAATTATCTGTGCCTGAGCATATGAAAGAAATCTTTGATAGTACTTTGCATCCGAAAGAGGGAAATTATATCTTTCTTCTCTAGATAATTTGTTTTTAAAAATAAATTCTCTTATGTAGTTGTAGGTTTTATTCATAAGTAGAAATTAAAATTTTCTGAATAATAATTCAAAGTTTTTTCTAGGGTATGATCTAAATTCCTTTTGGGTTCCCAACCAGTTTCAATTTTGAATTTTTCATAGCAAGAATAATAATCACCAATATCAATTTTCTTTCTCTCTTTAGGGTAATCCATGCATTTTATTTCTCCACGGCCATAAATTTGAATAAGTTTATTAGCTAGATCCAAAAGTGTTATTATCTCACTGCTTCCTAGATTGTATGGAGTTGATAAAAGACTAAGGTCCTTCGCACAAATAATTAAAGCATCAACTACGTCATCAACATCATTAAAATCTCTAAACTGCTCACCCCCCCATACTTCTATAGGATCTCCTTGTATTAAATTTTTAATCCATATCCCTAAAAATGTTTGTCTTGCATCTTTTATTCTCATTCTTGGACCAATTGTATTTGTGAGCCTTAGACTACATGTACTTAAGTTGTACACATTATTGTAAAGTTTAAGATATTGCTCAGAAGCATGTTTATGAATGCCATTTATATCAACTGGATTAATATTATGTTTTTCATCTACAGGTAGGTAGTCTGGCTTTCCATATATTTGTCGTGTGCTTGCAAAAATTATCCTTGCAGATGGATTTACTTTCCTGCAAGTTTCAAGAAAAGAGAGTTGTGCTATACAGTTTATTTCTAAATCAGTATTGGGATCAGTCATTGAATCTAGATGACTTGTTTGGCCTGCTAAATTAAAAATTATTGATTTATCTTTTAATAAATATTCCATAGAAAATTTATCTCTTACATCTGAAAAATTTATATTGAGTTTAGATTCGTATCCACTAAGATTAAATAAGTTTCCGCCATATTCAGGAATCAAACTATCTACAACAGTGACTTTGGCTCCGTAATTAACAATACGTCTGGCAAGATTGGATCCTATAAAACCCGCTCCTCCTGTGATTAGAACATTCTCCTTATTCCATTCATGTAGATCTGAAACATTAAATCTTGGCATAAAATTATGTATTTTTTACGAAAAAAACAAAAGATATTTAGATCAATATTAAATGTTGGAAATATAGTTGAGCAGTAAAATATTAATCTTTTTTTTATAAAGTAACAAAACAATATTAAAACAAAAGTTTTTTAGTTTATGCCAATTAATTTTTTAAACTTCCTAGGTTTAATAACATCTGACAAGTTTCTTGGAAAAGAAAAATTATTTTTGGGATTATTGAAGTTTTTTGATCTATTGATAATTCATGTAAAAATTCAATATAAAATTTTTTTTGAAAAAAAATTGTTTATAATTGGCAATCTTATATCAATGTTATAAGAACAGTATATAGAACAAATTGTTAAGGCAATATTATCCAAAAAATGTGGAATGTATTAATTTGTAGTCGTATAATAATATTAGGTTATTAGTACAGTATATAGAACAAAAAATTTGTTAATCTTTTATCAATTATTTTGTGATGTTTTCTTTCACTAAACCAAGAATGTTAAAAATTATTTTGCAAGAGAATTTATGCTTGCATTTTTATTTTTGAGGTTTTTGTTTTTGAAATTCAGTTGATAATAAAAATAATTATAAAAAATTTAGTCATTCCACATATCTTTTTTTTGGACATCTGTTGCCTGTCTTTCAAGTAATTCTAATCTCTCTGTTTGATTATTTTTTTCTAATTTTTGAAAGTTATCATCATTATCATTAATTCTCTCTTGAAGTTCTAAAATGATGTTGGAAAATTGATCTCCAAAAAAACTTTCCATTTCTTGCCAAGCCTCCAATTCCTCTTCTTTGCCAATGGTCTCGTGAATTTGATGAGAGATGATTTCTAATACGAAGTCTTTTAACTCTTTTTGACTCATTCCATTAACTTTTTTTTGGATGTAGATTTCCTTTAAATTTTGTAGTTGCTTTTTTGATAAATCAGAGTACGAAATTTTTTTTTCAGTCATTGATATGTTTTAAAAAAAATTAGTCAATAATCTAAGCCAATGAGAATGTAAAGATTATCCACAATTATAGGGATAGAAGTAATCATCATTTTTATATATCCTAAATAAAAAACATATTTATCACTATCAACCTCAAATCTTTTACATTATATGAATGTTTACAGAACCAATTCTTTTTTCAAAAATACTTTAAATTATTAAGCAATTATTAAAAGAATCGAAAGAATTTATAAAATTTAGTCTTTTTTTTGGAGCCTTTTTTCTTTGCGATCCCTTGGTGTAGTTGAAATTATTGAATAATAATATAAAACAATGCTTGATAAACAAGTCTGCAAAACATCTAAATAGTTGAGAGAATCGTATTACTAAATTTAACTTTAACTTAATATTTAAATAATATGAAAATCTCAATCCTTTTAATTGAAGATGATCGTGATATGCGCGAGTTAGTAGCTGGCCATTTGGAACATTCAGGTTTTGAAGTTTTAAAAGCTGAGGATGGAATTAAAGGTCAAGCACTAGCACTGCAATATTCTCCTGATTTAATTTTACTAGATTTAATGTTGCCAAGTGTTGATGGACTCACTCTATGTCAAAGGTTAAGGAGAGATGAAAGAACTTCCAATATACCAATCTTAATGATAACAGCCCTTGGAGGACTTAAAGATAAAGTTACTGGATTCAATTCAGGGGCAGATGACTATATCACGAAGCCTTTTGACTTAGAAGAATTACATGTTCGTATAAAAGCGTTATTAAGAAGAACTAATAGAGCTCAATTAAACTCTAGTAACCAGCAAGAAATACTTAATTACGGGCCTTTAACACTTGTTCCAGAAAGNTTTGAGGCAATATGGTTTGAATCTCCCGTAAGATTAACTCATTTAGAGTTCGAACTACTACATTGTTTATTGCAAAGGCATGGTCAAACTGTATCGCC
>FUFK010066363.1_pt1 | contig 17603 bp, 36 predicted proteins | sample 1021851 | NCBI WGS metagenome assembly FUFK01 (sample SAMEA51879418, study PRJEB19060) | metagenome | reverse complement strand
AGATGAAAATTGTGAACGTATTAAACTCTCTCGATCTCTCTATGCTATGGGTATGAAAGTAGCCGCTATTTCTACATTGTGTGCTGATGCAAGAGTATTTGATGCGATGTGGAATGCTGGAACTTACTGCCCCTACAATGCTAGTATTGGAGAGGACGCTAAAAAGGGTTGGGAAGAAAACAAAGATAAGATTCCAAAAGGTAGTTTAATTTTTGCCAGTATGGAAGAGGCAGAAAAACTTAAAATCAAAGAAGAAAGAGAAAAAGATGGTAAACCGAATGGTTGGAGGGTGTTTTTTACTTTGGCTACTTTTATGCTTATACCCCTCTTATAGCAAAGCCGTAGATTGCGATACTGATACAGTTGGTCTTTGCACACCTACTATTGAGCAGATTATAGAAGAATCAAGCATTGAGACTATTGAGTTTGAAGATGGTGGTATTTTAACAACAACAGAAACTACTACAACAACAACGACAACCACAGTCACAAACGCAGACTCAGGCGATATTTTAGACGGCGATAATGAATATGTTGTTTCGTCAAAAGAGGGTGATATGGATATTGATTGGGGAGGTCAGGGTTCGGCATCTATGCCATCAGGCTCTACTTGTGGTCAATTAGGCACTGATAAATGTGCTATGATAACTGGTAGTGGAAACTCAACCTCTATTATGGGTGTCCCAAACATGGGAACAACATTTATAAATACTATTGATATCTCAGATTTAAATTTTACTCATGGAGGCAGAACTAATTACGAAATCAAAGTTTATAAGCCTGATGCACAAGACTCCATTTATATGCACATCACAGGAAAAAACGGAACAACAAATGTATTTAGTGGCACTGATATTTTAAGTGCTAGCGGNNNAAANAGTNNGTATGGNCAATATTCAGGNGGNTTTNATTTTTCNGGNAGTCTTACATCNATNATNNTTGAGGTNGGNGGNNGNGANATNAACATGGCNGTTGGNNNNATGTTCGATGATGTTCAANTNAATGTNTTGTATAATGTNGTAAANACNATTGTTGAGCAAACTATTACAAGCGTTGAAATGTTTGTTGCTTTGAACACTGATGCACCCGAAGAGGTACTCGATGTTGTTGAGGATATATTTGAGGTAAACACGCCTATTGAAACCGATGTTGGTTTAGATTTTGAGCCTATTGAAACCGAAGATATTACTTATGAAACAGTTGAAATCGAGATAGCTGAAATACAAATAGAAGAGATACAAGTTGCAAGTTTTACGGAAATAGAGCCAGAAAATGTTGAAATAAATGTTGTAAGTGTTGAGCAAGAGATTGAAATGGAGTTGGAATTAGAAGTAGAAACGCAAACAACCACAGAATCAACACAAGAGCCAGAGCAAACAGAAAGTAACCAAGTCGAGAACGATGTCTCAGAAACCAACGAACAACCGACAGAGGAATCAGTCGAAGAAACAACCGAAGAATCAAACGAGGAAACCAACGAATTGAAAACCACAACAGTTGAAAAACAGTCAAAAGAAAAGCCAGAACAGCAACAAGAAAAGACAGAAAAAGACGAAAAAACCAAATTAGTTCAGAAAAAAACTTCATCTAAAGAAAAAGCCGCAAAAAAACTTTTGAATAAGATTGATGATAAAAAAAGATATGATGAGTCTAGTCAAATAAAAACTCTTGTTGTTATGCAAGTGTTAGGAAATACTAAGACATTTTTTGATAGCCAACAACAGTTAAATGATAGGGCTGAGTTTTTTACGGACTACACTTTGCCAGATGCCGTCATTTCTGATAATGATATAGCTAGTTATTTTTTATTTGTAGGTAGTGANGGAATNATGAATGANATNATAGAAAGTCAGTATGAAAATTAGCGAAAACACATCAGTCAGTATGCCAATCCGTAATATGGTAATGATAATTATGGGCGTGGTTGCTGGTGTATTTGCATATACCGAATTGACCGGGAGGCTGACCAGTCTTGAAACATCAAGGGAGTTGTTTCAGGCTGATCTCTTAAAAAAATCTGAGCAGTTACCAACAGATCAAGAGCAATATATGTTGATTGAGGATTTATACAAAACTGTTGAAAAATTACAGGAAACCCAAGAACAAAATATGACTAACAAAGTAAATATAGAATTTACTCAAACTCAACTTGAAAAAGCATTAGAAGATATTGAAAAATTAAAAGACAAAGTGAGAGAAAATGGAAAAATTAACTGAGGTTGTGATAGCGTTACTTATGATTGTGCAAGGAGAAATCAAAGAACACCGAATACAAGAGTCTATGAGTGAATGTTTAAAAGGAAAAAGAGTTGCCTCCCGCAACATTGGCTCATCAGTAGAATATCAATGTATAAAATCTATGGCTGAAATAGAGGTAGATAAATTAGGTAGTAAGCATATAAATAAATTAATATTAGACTGATGGCAAAAAAATTTAAAAACTACGAGGCACATGAGCCAGTACATCATAAAACCAGTATTGGCCGTAAACCAAGTAAAGCTAAAATGAATAAAGACAAAAGAAGAGGTTTTTCAAAAGTTTATAAGGGGCAAGGGCGTTAATGGCTAAACAACAAACAGAAATAGATATAGGTGGAATAAAATTTAAGGGCGGTAGGGTTTTTCTCATAATCACGATTTTGTCTAGTTTTATCGGTGTATTATGGGGTGGGTTTGAGGCATACCAAAGATATCTTGATATGGAGGCAAAGATTAATTCTTTTGTCAGCCCTGATATGTCAGGCTTTGATAAGAAACTAGAGGTTTTAGACACTGAATTTAATATGTTGCAATCAGAAATATCAATTATTCTTGAAGAGGTTGCGTTAGTAGCAGATGTAGCTAAAGAACTCAAAAATGATCTCAAATCAGATGTAAGAAGAATTGAAACAATAGTTGAAGATGTAGAGACTAGAGTAAAAGAAGATGGGAGGGAAAATGCAAAAGATTTAAAAGCGGCTATTGATGACATTGAGCAACAAATGAAAGACTTAGAGGAAAAAACAAATATGCAGATCAAAAAAGCACTAGAAAACCCACTTAGTCAAATGCGATGAAATGGATATTAATTACTTATATTTGTAGTGTTGCGACTGGAGAGTGTCCGTCAAACTCTATAACAGGATTTCAATTCAACAATCATTATGATTGTGTAGTAGCTGGATATAAATACTCTCACAATAAATTTACAAAATTAGAAGAGTTAGAAGAATTAGAAAGAGAATATATAGAAGAAAAAAAGCTAGTTATTAAATTTGAATGCAAGGGATTGAAAGCAACTAGCACATAAGGTATAAATCAGTATGACAAAAATAGCACCGAAAACAACAAAAGAGCATATTGTAAACATTTACAATAAGATTGAGTTGTTAGAAACGAATCATATCCACCACTTACAAAAAGAGGTGCGAAAGTTAAATTATGTACTATGGACTATTGGGTTCATGGTGGCTACTCAGTTTATCGCTTGGGTGCTTAGAATGGTGGGATAATGTACGAGTCAGTAAAAAAGAAAATAAAGGCATCAGAGGGTTTCTCCAATCGTGGATATTTTCTAAAGTACAAAGGTGCTGATGGCCAAGATATCCAAGAAGATTTTATGACTATTGGATATGGTCATAAATGTGTAGATGGCGACCCATATCAACCAAATGTAGATTACTCAACAGAGGTATTAGAACAACAGTTTGAAAAAGACTTTACAGTCTATTTGAATGCCGCTGAGAGATATATTGGTGGTTGCGAAGTTCCTGAACACATTAAAGAAATAATCATAGAGACAGCTTACAACATAGGAGAGCCAAGACTTTTTATGTTTAAGAACATGAGAGCAAAGATGCAAGAGGGCGATTGGCAAGGTATGGCGGCTGAACTTAGGGANAGCAAGTTATATAGAACTTTGACATCAAGATATGAACCGCTTGCGAAAATCATAGAGGAGACTTAAAAATGGTTTTAGGAAAATTATTAGGTGGCGGTACTATAAAGGCTGTTGCTGGCGTTATTGATGACTTACACACCAGTGATGAAGAAAAANTACAATTAAAAAATAGATTTGCTGAGATAGAGGCNAAACTTAAAGAAAAACAAATGTCTATNAACTTGGCTGATGCANANAGTCACAGCTGGTGGTATTAGTGGTTTTTTACAANGNGCATGGAGACCNCTTATTGGTATGTCTTGTGCTTTGGCGATTTTTTGGGAATATGTATTATCAAAATTTATCTTATTTATTTGTGGACTGTTTCAGTATGAAGTGCAAAATATTCCGCAGATGGATATGGGTACTTTAATGCCCCTCGTTATGGCCTTGCTCGGAATGTCTGGGATAAGATCATTCGAAAAATTAAAAAAAATAAACACCGACAAGGGAAAGGAGTAATTTATGGTCAAAAAGAAAATTGAACAACAAGTTACTAAATGGTGGCACGCATTCACAGAATTAAAATCTTGGGTGCAGATCGTAATAGCTGTTGCAGTGGTTGTAGCGGCTCACAACTANATTCTTCATTAGATCATGGCTAAGAAGAAAAAGAAAACAGTAGGTCTGACCACAAAACAGAAAAAGTTGCCTAAAGCGTTGCAGATGGCAATTTTAAAGAAACAAAAAAAGGGGAAATAATATGCCTTATCACACTGGCAAAGGTTCTCATTCAAAAGGCATGAAAAAAGGCAAAAAGTCTAAAATGTCTAAAATGGGAAAAAGAAAGAAGAAAAAAAAGTAAATGGTTAAGGTTGCATCTATTTCAAAGTTTACAAAAGACTTAAAGCCACGACAGCGTAAAACAATGAACCGCCACGCTAGGCATCATTCATTGAAACACATGAGGTCAATGGCTAACGCTATGAAAAAGGGTGCAACCTTTGCTCAGGCCCACAATCGTGCTATGAGATCGGTTGGTAAATGAGTGGATTTACTACAACAGCAACAATTTCTGAATTAATTGATAAAAGGCCCATAAATCGAAAACGAAGAGTTAAGATTACTCTTAAAGCACCTCAGAATCGCAAATTAAGGGCCTCTCAGCGACTTTTAAAGGTCAGAGGTACTTAGTACCCCCAAACCTCTTTTCTAGCCTCTAAAACGGCTCTATCACGCCAAATCCAATCATCAGGATTAGGAATAATGCTATTTTTGACATCTTCCTTAGAATTTACTGATTCTAAATATTTACCCATAACAGATATGATATGCTCACACACTTTCATCGGCGTATCATAATCATTAATGGTCATAGGTATAAAATTNGCACCACTTTTATTTGCTATTAGATACCAAAGTTTTTGCTGTGCATTTGTCCCTCTATGATAAATAGATTGTTGCATAGCATGAGACATAGATAAACCAGTAGGTTTTCGATTGGTCGTTTTAAGATCAATAAAAAAATCCTCTTTTGTATGCTTATCTTCAAAATGAAAGTCAGTGTAGCCGATTATTGGTATGCCTTGAATTTCAAGTTCGACTAGCTTTTGAAAGCCTATAAGATTCCATTTAAAACCAAACTCTCTAAATGAACTGACACCTTTTTCAAACAATGGAATAAGATTGTACTCTTCATCAGTTTGTTTTGGGTCATCGAACAATTTACAATTAGCATGGTATTGATCGAACATCTTATCTATTGCATCTTGCTTATCTATACCATTGAGCCACATATTAAGACCAGCCTCAACAGCTTTGCCCCTTTCTGATGAGGCATTAGATGGGAACTCATAACCAAATATTCTCCGTAAAGCCCATTTNTCCCTCCTAAATGCAAAATCAGTTATTTGACTAAATGATAAGGGTAAAATACTTTTAACACCCTCAGCATCAAATTTTTTAAAATGCTCTATCATAGATTATCCATAAAGTTCTGAGTTTCATTTATGTTGTTATCTAAATCAACAATAATGTCTTTAGCTTTTTCATAAATGTTGCTCTCTTTACCAAATCTTTTTATGTATAATGATAAAGAATTTTTTGCTAACTGCATAATTTGGATATCTTCTAAGTTCTTATCTAAAGACCTCATCTTATCCATATCAATGCTGTTTTCCATGTCGTCAAGTTCTTTGGCTGACAAACCAAGTAATAATCTATCTGACATGGCTACTGNAACAAACTATACTCAGCAAATGTCTTACCTTTACGAGTAACATTTTCTGTAACGATTGCATTTCCAGCTTGTCTTAAATCAAGTATTCTTGCACTTAATCTAAAGCAACCAAATTTTCTTAACGCAATAAGTGGGGTTAGTTTTTTACCTGATTTTAAATAATCAAGTATTCTTTCATTTTGTGTTTGTGGCATAATATACTCCTTTCTATAAGTTATTTTTTGCCAATTCCCTTTCGTTTACGACCTTAGTTCTGAGGTCATCACGAAAAGCCTTAAAGGTTTCGTATCTAATTTTAGAACGATTCCTTTCTTTAAGAGTTACTTTGTATCTGTCAAAGAACTGCTTAAACTTGTCATCAGAATAAATGAGTCCATTTAATTCTGTGGTATTCTTATAACTACTATTTTTACTATGTTCTAGTGTTAATTCTGCAATTAGCATTTTTTCTTCTTTTTTCATAAGTTCTGCCGCAGTATCATCATCGGCAAACTTTAGGCCCAATTCCTCTTGCTTAGTTGAAAGTTCATTTGGGTTAAAATCTAGTGAATAAATATCAGATGCCATTTTCGTTTTCTTCAAACTCCTTATTATCTATTTTTTGTTGTAATTCTGTTCTAAATTCTTCATTAATTCTTCTATTGCTGTGGGCCAAAGTATGACAAGTACGACACACAGGAAATAAATTATTTGGAACATTGTATGAATTTTTTTTACTACCACCCATACCTTTTGGCGTTAGATGATGAATNTCTACCGCTGGTCTTTGGTANCAACCCCAACACTGGGGGGTATCAACAACAGATAACCCCCAATAGTCGTAAAATATTTTACGATAGTTTTTAGATATTTTTGAGGTTGTCATTAAATGCCTTTACCGCATTCTTTGTCAAATCGCTTATATCTGAAACACTAAAATGACCACTACCCATTGATCGACCAACAACACCAGTCACAAAAATGTCCATTCTCTGAGTATCATTTTTATTCATACCATTAGATATAGGCATCGGTCTTGATTGTTGCTCTGGTACATAAGTATCAGTAGGCAAATCATCATCAAGTGTATGATTGTCAGCAATCTTTACATTTTTTACGTTAGTGTATGGATTGCCTTTGCTAGACGTTTTTACGTTAATTACTGTAAAATCAATCGCATCGCCTGACTTTGGTAATGGGTTTAGTATTTGTCCACGACAATATAATCTAGTGCCATCGACTAATTGTATTGCGTAGTTTGGTTTGCCATCATTATCTGCTGAATTGTCAAACACTTTATCAACTATATTAGACATTGTAGTTTTTCCTTTCGTTATTATTATTTGTTAATGACATTATAACCTCTACCCTCTAAACAGTTATTAATTAAATCCTGTCTAGTTTCTAATTTAGGCGAAAGCCATAACACCCTCCAACGAAAACCATTATACAATACTTTTGATTTATCTACAAAAGCACTGGTATTATCTTCAACTAAAGATTTACAAGTATAATAATCATCGTGATATCGTTCCGCCGTCCCCTCAATATTGGCGGAACTTTTGCCCCTACTGTCCACAATGGGCGTGGTGCTACACCCAGCAAGGAACACAGCACCACATATAAGTAAAAGCAAAACTATTAATACCCTAAAATACGACTTATAGTTAGTTTTCTTTTTGGGTAAAACTCTTGTTATCCGATAAAGTGGAGTCTTATCTTTATCTATTGAGTAACCGATTACCTCCCTATGTTCTATGCCATAGGGAAATAAATTTTTTGGTTTTTTATTTTTTTTCATAGTAGCCATAAATACACCTCATTCCTCCTCTGCTTGGGTCATAAGTATCGTTAATAACCTTATCAATCGTACAAGTTAAATGTCTTGATAAGCTAAGTATTAAAGTACCACTAGGAACTTCATCTTGTCTTAAATGAACAGTACAGCCAGTTCCAATCTTCATTAAGGGAGTCCATTTAAAACCTAAACTTAAAATAAATTTATGATAAACGTCCTTAAATACACCCGTTCTTGCAGTATCATCTTTTGGTTTAGCTTTTAAGGCATGACGAGAATTGCTTTTNATTCTCCATTCTCTAGTAAGATCAGTTATCTTNTTNTANATTTCTAAATAATCTAAACCAGATGCAATAGTAATTGCTCTTGTAACGCAATCTCCAGCTTTTTCGCCCTTAAAGTATTTTGAACGACCACCATCATTCTCTAAAAAATCACAACCTAGTATTTTATCGTGAAATTTCTCGTAATTCCTTACACCTAAATGATGATGTATTTTACCTTTTATTAATTTACCCATTTTTTTCTCCGTTATTATTATTAGGTTTGTTGATTGCACTCTTCATAACTAAATTGCCATCATTATCATAGACAGCACTAGAGTTATCAAGATGAGTTATTTTAAAAAGATGGACGATCTTATCATTGTCGATAACATCAAACTTTTGTATCTTCTTAAATAGTCTGTTTAGTTTAGGCATTATGACAACCTCCTTACGGCATACATAGCCGCACAATTAACACCACAAAATTTCTTACCATGAAATAATTTATAGCTTACTCCGTCCCATAGTTTGTAATGATAAATTGTGTCTCCTTGTTTAATGGTATCAGTATACCAACCATCAACTACTTCTTGTTTCTTATGATAACAAATCAAATTACCATTATAAGGTTCTTTTTGATTTCTTACATCTTGTGTGACTCTTCTTAAAGTTTTATCACAAGTTTTACATTTTGGTTTAGGCATTGTATTCTCCTTATTATTATGGGGGGCTGTTAGACCCCCCTGATTGTTATTAAAGTTTTTGTATTCTTGTATCATGCTCATCGAAATCAATTTCAAATGGAACATACCAAATTTTATCTTCAACTTTGTCAGTCAAATCTTTGCCATCAAAAATTTTTTTAGTTAAAGATATTTTATAACAAGAGTAATATTTGTCATCACAAGTACCTTTTTCAATTACAGTACCCTCGATATAGCAAGCGTTTCTACCCTCTCTAGGCATAAAATCATTTGCTCTAATTTTGTCGCCAACATTAGCAACATTCTCGTGTTTAAGATTAGTCTTTTGCATTGTAGTCTCCTTATTATTATTATTATTATTTAACATTCCTTAACCTACGAAATTTTTTAGGTTTTTACAATAGTTATTTTAATTATTTTTAGGTAAAAAAAGCCTTGATTCCCAATGATTTTTCAATAATAATAAAAATAGTTCTTCTCTTAGCTAGGCATTGTAGCGTTTTGAACTAGGTAACTAACCCATTTTTAGTTCCCGATTCGAGGGGGTAAGTTCGTTAATGCTTTTTTCTCTTATCCCCTCATTTTAAAAATATATAATCAGATCATGTCNCTTGTCGTTGAAATCGGAAANGGAAAAAAAATTTATNTATCANCAAANAAAAACAACCAAGACAAATTCATAGGTTTATGGTTGCAAGCACAACAAAAAGCAATTACAAAGGTNATAGACGAATTTATTTCTAAAGATTATTCAGAACAAGAATTTNACGATAGAGTAGATGCCGTAACATACGAAATATATAAACAGTTAAGAAATGGGGGTAACAATGTTTATAGACGAGAACTCGAAACCTAAAGAAAAACTAAAAGCATGGTATTTATTTACCGAAGATTTTATTGCTGGAACATCACATTTAACAAATGAAGAAATAGGAATTTATATTCGATTGCTTTGTTGGAATTGGAATAAACGATGTGTCGGCTTACCNAAAAANATNAATACAATAAAACGAATCGCTAGNTGTTTTACTGACAGCGAGAAACTTTCATGTGAAAACATAGTTAAACAATTTTTTGTAGAAATGGACGATCACTTTCAAAATGAACGTCAGCTACAAGAATATTTATATATTCGTAAAAGAATAGATGCGAGTAAAGTAAATGGTAAACTAGGGGGCAGACCAAAAAAACCTAGCCAAAACCCCCCTACCTCTACCTCTACCTCTACCAATATATCTACTAATAAATACTCTCCNGTTTTTAATAAATTTTGGGATAGGGTAACAAACAAAGTCAGTAAGGGTACAGCAGAGAAGAATTTTAGNAAGATTGAGCAAGAGTGGCAAGATCAACCTGAAAAACTAGCTGATATGTACAATTCTTATTATGATTCGATAAAAGATAAGGAATTTGCAAAACAACCCGCATTTTGGCTATCTGCAAAAAAATATTTAGATGTCGTTCCGAAAAAAAATTATAATTTTGGTGTTTCTACTACTAGGGACGAGGACAAAGTAAAAATGTTCACAGACGCTATAAAAGATAAAAAAGTTACCAGATTTATTAAAGATTATGCCGCTAGAAATAAAGATGTGATTGATATGGGTATAAGAAAAGGTTTTTTAACAAAAGAACAGGCTATAAATGAATTAGGTATGAAAAACGAGTATCAATAAATATTGCTATATTTTTTGTATTTTTTTTGATAAACAGAAATTACCTAACTCATAGGGTAAGAGGATATGTCGAGACCAAAAAAATATAAGATTGACACTGAACAAGTCAAAAAATTAGCTATACTTGGTTGCACTAATAAAGAGATCGGAGATTTCTTCGGTTGTAGTGCTGATCTCATTGAGAAGAGTTATTCGGAATATCTGACAAAAGGGCGTGCTGAAATGAAAATGAGGCTTAGACAGCTACAATGGAAATCAGCAACTAAGGGAAATGTTGTCATGCAGATATGGCTTGGAAAACAAGTTTTGGGCCAGTCTGAGAATACTATTACAGAAGATGACGAACCATTGGCGTGGTCAGTTGAGTGATACCATTCCCAAATGTAAAGGCACAAATAATTTATGCAGACCCAGCATGGTCATTTAAAACATATTCACAAAAAGGGCAGAAACGATCTGCTATCNGGTATTATAATACCCTTAGTATTGACNATATTTGTAAGTTACCTATTTCTGATATTTCTGACGATAATTGCACTCTATTTCTTTGGGCTATTGATTCGATGTTGCCAGAGGCTCTTCGTGTTATTGAAGAGTGGGGGTTTACATATAAAACAGTGGCTTTTACATGGGTAAAACAAAACATTAAATCAGATGGATATTTTACTGGCATGGGTTATTGGACAAGGTGCAATCCTGAGCAGTGTTTACTAGCTACAAAAGGCAAACCCAAAAGAATATCTAAATCAGTAAAACAATTAGTATTTAGTAAAAGAGAAGAGCATAGTAAGAAACCAGATATCATAAGAGATCACATTGTAGATTTATGTGGCAATCTCCCAAGAATAGAACTGTTTGCTAGACAAAAGGTCAAAGGCTGGCATAGCTGGGGAGATCAGATTTAATGCCACTTACTGACCCTCAAAGGGCTGTAATAAAGTGTAATAAAAGGTTTAGAGTTCTTATATCTGGTCGTAGATTTGGTAAAACATTTTTAGCAATACAAGAAATGGCTAAATTTGCTAGATTTCCAAATCAAAGGGTTTGGTATGTGTCGCCAAGTTACAGACAAAGTAAAACTATTTGCTGGGATATGCTCAAAGAAATGATGCTTAGGCATAGATGGGTAAAAAGAATAAATGAGTCTGATTTATCTTTGTTGCTTAAAAACAACACTCTTATAAGTCTTAAAGGGGCAGACAACGACCAATCTTTGCGAGGTGTTGGCCTTAACTTTATTGTGTTAGACGAATTTGCTGACATCAAACCACAGGCTTGGTATGAGGTTTTGAGACCTACATTATCAGATACTTTGGGTCATGCACTGTTCTGCTCTTCGCCAAAAGGATTTAATTTTGCTTATGATCTTTACAGCAAAAAAGACCCGGAGTGGCAGAGTTTTAAATATACTACATTAGAGGGTGGCCAAGTATCAGAGTCAGAAATAGAGCAAGCAAAGAATGATTTAGATGAGAGAACTTTCCAACAAGAGTATTTAGCAACCTTTGTAAATTACGCTGGAATTATTTATTATAACTTTGATAGAAACAAAAACATTATTGAAAGCTATAATAAAAAATTTAGAACGATTCATATTGGACAAGATTTTAATATCGACCCGATGGTGGCTGTTGTGTCTGTAATAGAAAATGATAAGATATATATTATTGATGAGATACAAATATATTCTTCTAATACAAATGAAATGATTGACGAGATAAAAAGTAGATACCCAGATAAACAAATTATTTCTTATCCTGACCCAAGTTCTAAAGCTAGAAAGACATCAGCTGGTGGTATGACTGATTTAGCATTATTAAAAAATGCTGGCTTTGAAGTTCGTGCAAGAAACAAAGCACCATTAGTTAGAGACAGAATAAATGCAGTAAACTCAAAATTTAAAAATGCAAAAGGTGTAAATAGTTTATATGTCTTGAAATCTTGTAAGAATACAATTAAAAGCATAGAAAGACAGATTTACAAAGAGGGAACAAATGTGCCTGACAAAGATGGCTCTCACGACCATTTTAATGATGCGTTAGGATATTTGGTAGAGTATAATTTTCCTGTAAGACGGGATTTTAAACCTAACCCTCTTCAAAGGTGGAGTTGATGGACAGAAAATTTTTAACAAACAAGCACCCTCTCTGGCACGCTAATATTCAGAACTGGGAGTTTTACATCAGATCATATTTGGGCGGCACAGATTATCGAAATGGATATTATCTACACAGATATATTTTAGAGACTCCAGAGGAATACGATCAAAGAATTAGACACACACCAGTTGATAACCATTGTAAAAATGTTGTTCAGATTTACACTAGCTTTCTGTGGAGAGTACCACCAACTAGAGATTATGGTTCTTTAGATGGAGACCCAGCACTAGAGTCTTTTGTAAATGATGCGGACTTAGACGGCAGATCATTTAATACAGTTATGAGAGAGGTGCAAATGAATGCAAGCATCTATGGTAACTGTTGGGTTATTATTGACAAGCCACAATCAAATTCAAGAACAAGAGCAGAGGAACTCGATCAAGACATTAGACCTTATATGTCTATTTACACACCAGAAAATATCGTGAACTGGAATTACAAACGAGCCGCTAGTGGTAGATTTTATTTGGATATGCTTTTAGTTGTTGAGGACATTAATTCTGAAAGAGCAATACTTAAAATGTTTACAGAGGAAGAGATAACAACTTACGAGGTCAAAGATTATGAAAAAGAATATGCTGAGGGCGATGCAAAAATTATAGATCAAGTGCCAAATGCTATCGGTGTTATTCCATGTATAAATGTTTACAATCTAAAAGGTGCAAAGAGACCTATTGGTATTAGTGATCTTGCTGATGTTGCATATTTACAACAATCTATTTACAACGATTATTCTGAAAAAGAACAACTCATAAGATTAGCTAACCACCCAAGTTTAGTAAAGACTCCAAGTGTTGAGGCTAGTGCTGGTGCTGGTTCGGTTATAGAGATACCAGAGGATATGCCATCAGATTTAAAACCTTACATCATACAACCCAGCGGTCAAAACTTAGAGGGCATTATGAAATGTATCCAAAACAAAATTGATGCAATAGATCGTATCACACACATGGGTTCAGTTAGAGGTACATCAGGGCAACAAATATCATCAGGTATTGCACTACAAACAGAGTTTCAATTATTAAATGCAAAACTATCTGAGAAAGCAGATTTCTTAGAAAATGCCGAAGAGCAAATCTGGTCTTTGTTTGCTAGATGGCAAAACAAAGAATGGGACGGCTCAGTGGATTACCCCGATACGTTTGATGTTCGTGACTGGAGTAATGATTTACAATTTTTACAAATGGCAAAAGCTAGTGGAATAAAATCAGAGACATTTAACAAAGAACTAGATAAACAAATTGCTGAGGCAGTGATAGAAGATAACGATGCGATTAAAACAATTAATGATGAGATTGATAGCACCAGAACTACTAGAGGACAATTTACGACAACTGAAATCGAGGGACAGACTCCAGATGGCGAAGAAGAAGAAGAAAGTTAGAAGAGTTCCAAAAGACAAGGACTCAGGTTTACCAAAGAAATATCTTAGCGGTCTCAAAGGCTCAAAGAGAACCCGTAGAGCCAGCTTAATAAAAAGGGTTTCATCAATCTACAAATCAGGTGGTTTTATACCTAAAGCATTATTACGGAGTCGAACTAAATCATAATGGCTAGTAAATTTAGAAAACCACTATCTGCAACAGTAAAAGCAACACTTAGACGGAAAGCCAAAGCATCTAAAAGATATACTTATGCAACACTAGCTAAGGTTTATCGTAGGGGACAAGGGGCGTTCTTATCAGCTGGTAGTCGTAGAGTATCCATGCAAGCATGGAGTTTTGGACGAGTCAACTCGTTTCTTCGTGGCTCTAGAAAGCACGATTTAGATTTAAGAAAAAAAAGAAGAAAAAAATAATGCCTTTAATCAAAGGTTATAGTAAAAAATCAATAAGCAAAAATATAAAAACTGAAATGCGATCTGGCAAATCTAGAAAGCAAGCAACAGCGATAGCCTTGTCAGTAGCAAGGAAAGCAAGAAAGAGAAAAAGATAATGGCAAAGTATCAAGGTCGTACAGTAAAACTTGGTAAACCTTTTAGAACACCCGGTCAGAGCAAAAAGTTTGCTGTTTATGTAAGAGATCGTAAAAATCAAAGAGTAAAAAAAGTTCGATTTGGAGACCCCCGAATGTCAATTAAAAAAAGCATACCCTCACGCCAGAGGTCGTTTCTTGCGAGAATGGGCGGAGTATTGAGGAAAGTAAAAGGGCAAAAGTCGTTGTCGCCGGCATTTTGGTCGATTAGGGCATGGAAAAAAAACTTTCCATTATAATGAATGTCAAAGATATTAGACAAACTTGCAGATCAACACGAAGAGAGAATAGTAAATGTTCTTTATAAATTAGAGGACGATGTAATAAATGCAGTCAGAAAATCTACTGGCGGAGAGTTAGTATCGACTAGAATAGCAATACAATTACAACCGCAACTTAGAACCATTATAGAAAACAACTTTCTAAACGAGGCAGATTTATTAATAAACTCAGAATACAATCTAATAGCTAAAGAGGTTTTAGATACATTTGGTAAAATGCCTATACCCGCAAAATTTAAAAATTTAACACAAGTTGATCTACAAACTATAAATGCTTTAAAATACCAATCTTTCAGTGGGTTCGAGGATATTGCTGAGAGATTCCTTAAAGTAATTAATGATGAAGTTTACCAAAGCACAATAGCTGGCAGACCTTTTGCAGATGTAGAAAAAAACATTAGATCACATATTAACGGCGTTTATCAAAAGTCAAATCAGAGAGAAATAAACGAACTTGTTGATTATATTAATGAAAATAAATATATAGCAAAAAATAAAGCAAAAGTTGAAAGTGCTATAACAAAACTTAGAACTGAATATGCCGCTGACAGGGCTGGAGAAAATTTGCGTAAATATGCTGGACAGTTAGCACATGACTCAATTATGCAGTTTCATGGTCAGTTCACTATAAAAAAAGCAAAAGATAGTGGCTTAAATCATTTTACCTATACAGGAACGCTAGTAAGAGATTCTAGACCTTTTTGCCGAGATATGGTAAATAAAACTTTAACCGAAAAACAAATTCGGGATAGATGGAACTCTCAGTCATGGGCTGGCAAAAGTTCTGGAGACCCCTTTATAGTTAGAGGGGGATATCGTTGCCGCCATACTTGGATTCCAACAAATCCTGATTGGAACATATAAGGAGATATAAATGGCTGACGAACAACCAAAAGTAGAACAAACTACTAACGAGACTGTTTCACATGAAACAACAGAAAAAGAACAACAAAAACAAGAGACTGAGACCCCAGTAAATAAATTTTCTGAGGAACAAGTAAACGAAATCGTAAAAGCACGATTAGCTAAAGACAGAGCATCTATGTATAACAAATTAGGTGTTGAAGATTTAGACACAGCAATAAACGCTGTAAAATTACAAAAAGAGGCAGAGGAAAAAACTAAAATTCAAAAAGGCGAATTTGAAAAAATTTTAAAAGAAAAATCTGACGAGTCTGAAAAAAGAATTAATAGTTTACAGTCAGAACTTAGAGACATCAAAGTTAATAAAGCGTTACTGTCATCAGCATCAAAGAACAGAGCTATCAACCCAGATCAAGTTGTAGAGTTGTTGAATAAAAATATTAAAATAAACGAATCAGGTAATGTTGAAATTCTAGATAAAAATGGTATAGCTAGATATAACAGTAAGGGGGAACTTTTAACTACTGACGAGTTAGTTCAAGAGTTTTTAACACAGAACCCGCACTTTGTTACTGCTACTCCGAGTGGTAGTGGCTCAGTGTCAAATGTGGATAGGTCAGAACTCAGTAAACCTTTCAATCTGAGTGATTTAAATATGAACAATCCAGCGGACAAGAAAAGGTATGCTGAGTATAGGAAGCAGAGAGATTCTCAACCGACTAAGATTGTTTTAAACAAACAATAACCATTAAGGAGAAATAAATGGCTAATGAAACGACAAGTAGCACGATATCAGAACTATATACTGAGATCGTAGCAGAGGCATTGTTCGTAGCTAGCGAACAATCAATCATGAGAGGTCTTGTCAGAAACTACGCTATATCTGGCGGTGGCAAATCAGTAGAAGTACCGATTTATGCAAACGTATCAGCGGCGGCAGTAAATGAGGCAACTGATCTTTCTAATACGGCAGTCAATCCATCATCTGTGACTATTACAGCATCAGAGGTTGGTATTATGACAACACTAACTGACCTAGCAAGAAACTCAGCATCAAGAAATGTTGCGGCTGACATCGGCAGACTATTTGGCGAGGCGATTGCAACTAAAATTGATTCTGACCTTGCGGCTTTGTTTTCAGGCTTTTCAACAGAAAAAGGGCCTGGTGCTGGTTCTGAATTAACAGTTCAAGATTTATTTGAGTGTGCGGCAGAACTAAAAACTAACAAAGCACCCGGCCCATACTACGGCGTGTTCCACCCTAAACAAATATTCAATGTTAAAAAATCTTTAACAAATACTTTTGTTGGTAGAGACACAGACCTATCTAATGAGGCTATGAGATCAGGATTTGTAGGTAGCGTGGCTGGAATACAAATCTTTGAAACTTCTAACATCTCAGTTGATGGTTCAGACGACTCTATCGGTGGCGTGTTCTCACAAGACGCTTTAGGACTAGCGATGATGCAAGACTTGAAAATTGAGTCTCAGCGTGACGCAAGTTTAAGAGCAGATGAGATCGTGGCAACGGCAGTATTTGGTGTCGGAGAGTTACATGACTCATACGGCGTTAAATTAACTGCTGACACAGTAGCGTCTTAATAAACAAACAATTAAGGGGTGGCTTGTCCACCCCTTATCTGATATAAAAAATTATGACTATTGAAACTGTAAAACTAATTAATGATAAAAACGGCTCTATCATTGAAAGAAAAAAAATAGATTATGAAAACAATGTAAAAATTTGGACTCAGCGTGGTTGGAGTCTGCATGATGGTAAAGCTGTAAAAGCTAAGACTGAAAC
>FUFK010017036.1_pt1 | contig 17607 bp, 23 predicted proteins | sample 1021851 | NCBI WGS metagenome assembly FUFK01 (sample SAMEA51879418, study PRJEB19060) | metagenome | reverse complement strand
ATTCATCTAGTAGAGCTAATGTTGAAGAGCAGAGCATTATGTTCTATAGAAATTGTTTACTTCCTTATTTAGTAAATATAGAACAGGAGCTAAACAAAAAACTACTTAGAGATGATGAGAAGGATAATCTATTTTTTGAGTTTAATGCTTCAGGCATACTCAGAGGAGATATAGAGAGTAGATATAATGCTTACAGTATAGCACGTCAATGGGGATGGCTATCTGCTAATGAAATAAGAACATTAGAGAACATGAATAAAGTTGAAGGCTTGGATGAGTTTCTTACTCCTCTAAATATGTCTGATGCTACTAAAGAAGATATAGATGAAGAATAATAATTTAGAAACTAGAAACATAGATGCATCATCATTTGAAGTTCGACAGGATGATAATGGTAATATGTTTATTGAAGGCTATGCATCAGTATTTGATAGCAGATCTAAAAATCTTGGAGGATTCTATGAGTATATAGATAGAAATGCTTTTGAGAATACAGATATGTCTAATACTGTTGCATTAATTAATCATAGTAATGATTATGTATTAGGGCGATCTCCTCAAACTCTACAATTAGAAGTAGATAAGAGAGGTCTTAAATATAAATTGAAATTAGGGAATCAGTCATATGCAAAAGATTTATATGAAAGCATACAGAGAGGAGATATTAACTCTTCTTCATTTGCTTTCACAATTGCTAAAGGAGGAGATACATGGGAGAAAAGAGATGGAGAGGTTATTAGAACTATTAATTCTATTGATACTCTTTATGATGTTTCTCCTGTAACTACTCCAGCATATGCATCAGCATCAGTTAGTGCTAGATCCCTAGAACAAGCTGAATCCTTAACAGATAAAAAAGAGGAAGTAAAAGAGGTAACTCCAAAGAGTTATTATCAAAAGTTGAAACTTAGATTATTAAAAAAGAAAAACAAATGAACAGTTTAAAACTAAAAGAAGAGAGATCTTCAGTAATGGAAAAACTAGATACTCTAGTTAAGTTAGCAGAAACAGAAAATCGTGAATTATCTGCTGATGAGAATGTGGAGTTTGATTCAATGACTGAGAAAGTTGATGAGTTAAATAAAAACATTGAAAGAGCTGAAAAGCTAGAAAGCATTCAATCATCTTTAGCAGCTACATCAGGAGTAGATTTAACTCCTAAAGCTTCAAAAGAACAAACTCAGTATCGATTTACTGATGCAGTAAAAGCTGCTTATACAGGTCGCATGGAAGGGTTAGTTAAAGAGATGGATGCTGAAGCTCGTCTAAATGAGCCGAATCGTTTAATTCGTGGAGTTGGTATTCCTATGGGAGTATTACAACAGAGAGCAGATGCTAATGCAGTAGCAGTTCCTCCTGTAGAATTAGGATCTTATACAGATCAATTATTTGCTAACTCTGTACTTCGTGAGGCAGGAGCAAATATTTACACAGGGCTAACTGCTGATAGAAAAATGCCAATAGTACAAAATGTATCTTCTACATGGAAAGCAGAATCTACATCAGATGTTACAGAGGTGGAAGCAGTTGGAGATCTAACTTCAGTAACTTTAGATCCTAAGAAATTAATTTCTGTTGTAAATATGACATCTGAGTTGCTTACTCAGAATACAGGAGCTGAAGCAGCATTTAGACGAAACATGGCAGCATCTCAAATAGCATCTTTAGAATCAGCATTGTTAGCTGAATCTGATCAAGGCTCAGGTGCTCCTGAATCTATCTTTGCAGATGCTACTGATATTACAGGAGATGCATTAACTGCTGCTATTGCTTACACTATGGAAGGTAATTTAATTGGAGCAGGAGTTAATCCAGCTATTGCTAGATTAGGATTCTTATTTAATGCTAATGCATTAGCTACTGCTAAAGGACTAGCTGCTGTATCTTCAGTATCTCCTTTAGTTGATCCTATTGCTAAAACTTGTAATGGATATAACTACTATGTATCTTCTAATGTTGGTAATGGTGGTGCTGCTGCTGATCAAATTTTGTTCGCTGATTTCAGCCGATTCCACATTGGAGTTTTTGGAAGTTTGGATTTGTTATTCGATCCATACAGTTTAGCTGGTGCTGGACTAGGTCGTATAGTTGCTAACTCTATGTTTGATGGAGTTGCTACTACTCCAGCTACTATAGCTAACAAGATTACATCATAATAACTGATTATTAATAAAGAGGGGGAGGAAACTCCTTCTCTTTTATATTTTGTTCAATGGGATATAATTATGTATCATATGCTTCAGGAGTTCCTTATAATGCAGGTACTCCATATCAATTAGGGAGATATTTACAGGATTCTGCTGCTGATTCTGTAGCTTTAACAGTAGCAGAGGTAAGAGAGCATCTTAGAATTACTGCTGTAGATTCAGGAGAAACTACTTATTTAACAAATTTAATAAATGTAGCTACTGAAATGGTGCAGAATTATACAGGTCTTATTTTAATAAAAACTCAATTTGTATTACAGCTTCCATATTTTCTAAATAGAATAGATATTAATAGAGGTATGGTTACAGAAGTTAATAGTGTGAAATATCATGATAGTTCTAATAATTTACAAACAATAAGTGCATCTAATTATCTTGTTTCTGATAATTTTGATGATGTGTTAGATCAATCTATTTTTCCTGCTTATATATTACCAGCAGATAATTATAATTATCCTGATACTTATCCTAGAATGGATGCAGTTAAAATTACATTTAATGCAGGATGGGATGGTAGTATTCCATATGCAATAAAACAAGCAATGTTCTTAATTATTGGAGAGCTTTACACTAACAGAGTAAACAGAGTTCACACTATGCCTACTCTTGCAGAGTATTTGTTGAATCCATATAAATTAGCTACTATATAATGTCTAATGAAATTAATATAGGAGATTTTTCTGATTTAGTTTATTTAGAGTTTTCTGTTAAAGGAAATGCTAATGATTATGGAGAATCTACTAATTATTGGCAATCACATAGTAAATTGTGGAGTAAGATAGAATATTTATCAGGATCTTCTGATATAGCAAATCAAGTTGAGCAAAATATAACTAAGATAAAAGTAACAGGTAATTATATTGATTATAAAGATTTATTAGCTAATCCCTATCTATATAGATTAAAAATTAAAGATCCTACTAATACTACTTTTTTTTATTTTTTTATAACTGAAGTAAAGCCTGTAGGATTTAGAAATAGAGAATTTATAGAGATATATTCAAAAGGTAGAGTGTAATGAGTGCTAACTTTGGTAAAGATCAGTTTACTCTTAAAGTAGATAAAAATCAAGTATTAAACATTGATAAGATGCTTAGAGAGATTTCAGCAGTAATGGAAAAACCTAAATATAAGAGGTTTAGAACTAATTTAGCTAAAGCTGGAGGTAAGATTATACAAAAGGAGATTAAGAAGAGAATACCTAAGAGAAAATTTCCATTAGGAGTAACAGGGAGATATAGTACTCCTAAAGTATCAGGTAAATATAAAGCTCCTAAAGGATATGGAGTATTAAGTACTTATCAGCCTATAGGAACTGCTAAGAAATCAGTTAAAGTTTTTCAATCTAGATTAAATAGAAGATATAATGATGTTACTGTAGGACCTGTAACTAAGAGAAATAATAAAAATCCTAAATTTGATGGATGGTATGTTAGATTTTTAGAGCAAGGAACTAAGCTAAATCAATCATGGCAATTAGGAGGACAGCCAATAAGAAGAGCTGTAGCTTCAGGAGGGAGAACTGCATTGAGTACAATGGAGAAAATGTTAAAAGATAAATTTAATACAGTTCAGAGTACTTATGCTAGTAGGTAAAGTTATATATAATATATTATCTAATAATGGGAATGTTAGTGGTGTAACTACTAATATAAAACCTGTATTTTTTCCTGATCCAAGCAAAGCACAAGATCCTGAAATGGTAACACCTTCTATAGTATATGAAGTAACTAATACTGATACTACAGATGTAAAAGGACAAGTATCTCCTGTAGATGTATATCAAGTTTTAGTAACTACTTTGCATGATGATTATTCTTCAGCTACATCTTTAGCAGATTTTGTAAGAACAGCATTAGATCATGTATCAGGGACATATAATTCTATAGAAGTAGATAGTATCTTTTTTATAGATTCAGATGATAACATAATTCAAAAAACTCATAAAGGACAATCTGCTATATTTGTAATAGAGCAATTGTACAGAGTGAGAGTAAAAAGATAAAACTATGAAGATATATTTCATAAAAAAATATTCTAAGATGTACAAACCTATGAATGTAGGAGATTCTGCTNATGTNTGTAATCAGTCNGCAGAAAAATTAATTGATGAAGGGTTTGCAGTNTTAGAATGGGATAACAAGTATTTAAAAACAAAAAAAGAAAAAAAAGTAAAAAATGGCGACAAATAATATTTTTAATGGGACAGATATAGGGTTATATATATCTACAGCATCAGATGGAACTTATACATTAATAGCTTTCTCACAAGATGCATCTCTTTCTCTAGCAATGGACACAAGAGAAATTACTAACAAAACTTCATCAGGATATAGAGAGTTGCTAGAATCTACTCGATCAGGATCTGTATCAGGGAATTTTTTCTATGCAGAAAAAGATGCTTCAGGATCAGCAATTTTTGGTTTTGATGATTTATTTGGATATTTTGAGAACAGAAGTAAAATATTTGTAAAAATAGCTACAGCAGAAACAGGAGATAGCTACTATACAGCAGCAGGATATATAACTGCTTTAGAAGTATCAGCTCCTGTAGAAGATAATGCTACTTGCTCAATAACTATAGAGCTAACAGGTGCTATTACTGATGGAACAAATTCTTAATATTAACTAAATAAAAATCATGCAAACAGTAACATTAAATGAAAAAGAATATCCTGTTCACTTTGGGATAGGAGCTTTGAGAAAGTTTACATCTAAATATAATATTCCTTTATCAGTATTTAGTGGAGGAGATTTGATGGATAAAATAACTTTTGATGATCTTATAAATTTAATATATATAGGTTTTCAAGAAGGACATAGAAAAGCAAAAAAGAAATTTTCTTTAGATGTTGATGGTTTAAGTGATTTAATAGATGATAATCAGGGAGCTTTAAATGGCATTATGGATGTTTTTGGGAAATCAATGCCATTCTCTGAGGGAAAGTAGAAAAGGCTTCAGGAGGGGATAATTCCTCTTCTGAGCCTATTACTTTTGATTATATAGATAAACAAGGATTAGGAGTTTTAAGATATTCTCCTGATGTTTTAGATGATTTAACATTCAGACAATTTGATAATGCTTTAAAAGGGTATTATCAAGCAGAAGAACATAGAGAGAGGGCTGAATGGATTAGATGTAGATGGCAAACTACATTACTATTAAATGTACATCTAGAAAAAAAGCACAAAGTAAAACAAACAGATTTAATCAAATTTGATTGGGAAAATAAACATAAAAAAATGACATCTAAAGAGATTAAGGCTTTAGGTAATAGATTAAAAGATTTCTAATGGCAGAATCTAGATTAAATGTACTTGTAGGAGCTAAGATTGAAGGTCTAACTAAGGGACTAAAGAAGGCTCAGAGATCTATGAGGAAATGGAGTAGAAGTACTGAGAGAATGGGTAAATCTCTTTCTACTTCTCTTACTCTTCCAATGGCAGCATTCGGAGCTGCATCTTTAAAAGCATTTGATATTCAAGCTAAAGCAGAAGCAGGATTATTTACTGCTTTAAAAGGTAATGAACAAGCATTTCAAAGATTAACTAAACAAGCCCAAGAATTTCAGAAAGTATCTTTATTTAGTGATGAAGAGATAATACAACAGCAGTCTTATTTAGCTTCTTTAGGAATGACTGAGGAGCAGATTAATAAAGTTATAGCTGCATCTATTGATTTGGCTGCTGGTACAGGTCAAACTTTAGAATTTGGTGTAAAAAACTTAGCAAAAACTTTTGCAGGATTAACAGGAGAACTTGGAGAATCAATACCTGCATTAAAAGAATTAACTACTGAGCAGTTAAAAGCTGGTCAAGCAGTTGGTGTTATTGCAGAGCAATTTGAAGGGAGAGGTATAGCAGCAGCTAAATCAGGAGCAGGAGCTTATCAACAGTTAGGAATGGCTATAGGAGATTTTACTGAACAAGTAGGAGAGGCATTACTACCATTAATGGAGCCATTAAGAGAAAAGTTAGAATCATTAACTAAATTTTTAGGATCATTAACTAAAGAACAAATAGAAACAGGAATACAATTTGGTTTATTTATCGCTGCTATTGGACCTGCATTAATTATAATATCTAAACTAATTACAGGTGTTAGTGGAATAGCTTCTGCTTTCATGTTCTTATCTGCTACAGTACTTCCAGCAGCTATAACTGCATTCACTTCATTATTTGCATTATTACAAGCTAATCCAATATATAGAATAGCAGCAGGTATAGCATTGTTAGGAATTGGATTAGTATCTATGATTACAAGTGAAGAAGAGGCTGCTGAAACTACAGAAGAATTATCAGATGAACAGAAAGAATTAAATAGAATATTAGATGAAGCTAAGAAAAGAGCTGATAATTATAATTCATCATTAAAAGATACTCAGACAGAATTAGAAACTACTACTACTAAAACTAAAGATTTAAATACTGCCACATCAGATTATGCTAAGTTAGTTCCTTCTATTGCAGAACAATGGGGATTAACTTTTGAGCCTATGAATACTGCAATTGCTACAATAACAGAAAGTACTCGTACTATGGGAGAAGTAATGTTTCAGCAGTTAGATGGGATTGTAGATGCAGCATTAAATACTAAAGAATCATTTAAAGATTTTGCTACAGGAGTTATTAAACAAATTGTAAAAATGATAGCTAAAGCAGTAATATTGGCAGCATTGTTATCTGTTATATTTCCACAATCAGCAGCAGGTGGAGCTGATTTTATGAAAAACTTTGAAAATTTAATAAAAGGAGGGAGTATGTTTGAAGGTAAAGCAGTTGGAGGATTTGCTAGTGCTGGTACTCCTTATCTTGTAGGGGAACATGGACCTGAATTATTTACTCCTTCAGGATTATCAGGAGGGCATATTAGTTCAGCTTCACAAACTGCTAACATGATGACTATTCCTGATGTAAGAATATCAGGAGAAGATTTATTAATAGTTTTTGACAGAGCTAACAGGCACAGAAATTCATTAGGTTAATATGGCTTATAAAAATTATACTGCTACATTTTATTCTGAAAGGAATAATAGATTTGATTTAGAATTATGGAGTAAATCTGATACTTCTACAGGCAATACTTTTGAAACAGGAAAAGGAGGTTTTAGGTTATCATATAAAGGAAGTGATAACAGAAGAGATACAGTTATGCCTTCAGAACTTACTTTTCAGTTTATAGTTCAAAATTCAACACAACAGACATTCCTAACTACTTTATTAGCAGCAGATGATGGAGAGTATTTTTTAGTAGCTCGAAGAAATTTTGTTATCATATGGTTTGGAAATCTTAATTCAGGTTATGATTCGATAGAAAATGATGTTTTTCCTTATGAAATAACATTAAAAGCTAATGATTTCTTAGGAGAATTAATGAATGATAAAACTTATTATGATATAAGTGCTTCTCCTCTTTTAAAAATAGGAGAAGCATTGTTAGGCTATTATATTTATAGATCACAAATTTACACTCATTTTTTAGCTGATGTATTTCCTAGAGGTAATGATGAATTAATATTTTTTACTAATAATAGATGGACAGGAAATAATGTCTTTAGTACTGCTGATACATATAATAGATTCTTTATGAATTATGTAGATTCTAGATTATTTGAAGCAGGATCTAATGAAGCAGGGAAATATTATAAATCAGATGCATTTCAAGAAATTTTGAAATGTTGGGGAATGAAAATGTTTATTGCAGATGGTAGGGTAATGGTTATTCAACCAGCAGGATATATAGATAATACAACAAAAATTCAAAGGCTTAAACATGATGGATCAACTGATTTAATTATAACTACTACTATAGATGTAGATAATAGGCAGAATGCATCTAATGATTCATCAGTTTCTCCTACAGTAGATTCAGGTTTTACAGGTACTTCATGGCTACAAAATCCAGCAGATTTTACTACATGGAGTTCATCAGGATCTGTTACTTCTATTACTGCTACTTCATTTAATATAGCATTAACTACTTCATATATGTATGTTGATTTAACAGAAGGAGATTATAGAGTTTCTTTTTCACAAAATAATCATACAACAAAAATAGTTTATGCTAATACATCATCAGCAGACAATGAATTATTAACTAGATCAGGAGAAGCTAATTTTAGTATAGGTGCTAGTGGTGGAAGATTAAAAATAATGGCTACTACTACAGGAACTAAAACTGTAGAGTTTATAGGTTTACAAAAAGGTAATTTTGAACATAGAAGATTTTTAACAGGGCAAAGATGGAGGTATCTAAGACCTATATCATCAGTTACAGGTACTTTTAATCATGGACAATCATCAGCAGTTGCTAATAGTAACTTTCCANCTTCTACNGATACATCTGTTACTACATCCATATATTCTTCAGCATTAACTAATATAGGAGCATTTTCTACTGCACAAGCTGATAATATACAGATGCAGATTAATGTATTTTATGCAGAAAAATTTGATTATCTATCAGCAGCAAATAATTTTACTCATATAGGGGGAACATTAACACTAAAGTTAAAATTAGGAAGTTTATATTTATCAGGTACAGTAGGAGGGGATTTAACATGGGAATCTTCAGATAGTTCTTTTACAGTTAATGTACCTATTGCATTAATAGAAAATAATTTTCAATCAGAGTTTACTGTACAAACAGCAATGAATTCATATTGTAATTATTTTAAACCTAACTCTACATTACCTATATTCTTTTCAGGAACAGGATCTATAGGTGCTATAGGTATAAATCAACAGATAGATTTACCTGATTTATCTGTTGGNGGNAGTGTAGATTTGCAATTTGTTTCAGCTACTATAAATTATTATATAAATCCTGATACATCTAATCCTAATACTGCTCCTACTCCATTAACTCCTACAAAAAACAATCTATCTTCTTTATGGCTTACAGGATCTAATTTTGCAGGATATGGAGATGTGAGAAATTTCTTATTAAATTTTGAAGGAGAACAAGGAAACAATGGAATACAATTTTCAGCATCTACAGGATTAGATAATTTTAAAAATGAAGATTTCGGATCATTAAAGCTAGGTACTACAGGAGCAGAAGATTCATATTTAAATGCTATTAGAGTATTAGATTCATCAGGGACTGATATTTCTGTTCCTGATAGTATTCAAGTAGAAGGGACAGGAACAAATTATAACATGACTAGCTTACTACTTGAAGAGTATTTAGCTCCACAAACTCAGCCTTTAAAAATTATAGAAGGAGAGTATTATGTTAATGATTTTTCTGCATTTAAAACTATCGTATTAGATTCTGAAAAATATGTATTTATACAAGGAAATTATACTGCTGAAACAGATACAGTATCGGGGAGCTGGTATAAAATGTCAGCAGCTAGTTCTACAATAACAAATGTAGAAACTACTACTATAAATCCTCCAATACCTTCTCCTCCTCCTCCTAATCCTCATGATGAATTAGGTACTATTAAACATAGTATTTTTAATGATGTAATTTATCAAGTTATAGATCCTACAATAAAAAAACAATTAAATACAGGAGGAAAATTATTACTTCAAGATAATTTAATAGATTTTGTAAAATATAATTCTATAGGTTTATCTAATGGAGTATTAAATTCTGCTGCTTCTAAAGTGCAATTAATAAATGCATCTAGATCTGCATTATATGATAATCAAAAATTAGTATTATGCAGACCTGATTTAAGTTATCCTATAGTATTAACTAAAGATGGAGCATCTACTACATCTACTACAGATATAAATGTTGATTCATTTACTCCTTCTGTAGAATATCCAAAGGGAAGTATATTATCTCTACTTCCTTATGATTTAACCAATGTAATTACAGGAGGAGGTGGAGGTACTCCAGCAGGATCAGATACTCAAATACAGTTTAATGATGGTGGTAGTTTTGGAGCAAGTCCTGATTTTACTTATGATTCTTCAAATGATAAATTAATTNTAACAAGCTCAACAAGTGGTCGTCCTAGATTTGAAATTCATAGTAATGCTAATTCTCAATTTGGCTCTCAATTTACCTTTAAAAAAGATAGAGGAGTTGCTCCTACTGATAATGATACAATAGGTTCTGTTAGATTTGTTGCAGAAGATTCAGCACAAAATGAAACTTTTTATGGACAATTAGCAGCTAAAATACAAGAAACGCAAAGTGGTCAAGAAGGAGGTAGAGTATTTATTCAAGTAGCATCCCACGATGGGGAAGCTGTAATAGGATTAGATATTTTTGATGGTAATGCAGAAGATGAAATAGATGTAAATATTGCTAGTGGTACATCATCTTTAACTACAATAGCAGGTAATTTACAAGTTAATGGTAATTTTTTACCAAATATAACCGAAATTAAAATTTTACCTAGTGATTTTATAGCTGATGATGTAGGTAGACCATTAATGATAGATGATTCTACAGGTAATAGATGGCTAAAATCTCATAACACAGCTAAAATGTATGCCTCAATAAAAATTCCTGAAGGCAGAACAGCTACACAATTACATATATATGGTAGTGGTTTATCTGCTGTTACAGTTTATGAAGCTACAATAGATTCTGATAGTGTTACAAGTAAAGGAACAGGGTACATAGGTACTACATTAAATTTTACAGATGTTGCTCATAGTGATACTAATTATTTATTAATAGAATTAGAACAAACATCTACAGAGAAAGTATATGGTGGTAAATTAACAATAACATAAAATGGCATTAGCAAATAAAGAATCAGGAAGAATACATAATAAATCAGGGACAGATTTAACTAACATGAGGAATAGTTATAATGCTAAAAAGCATATAGATTTAACTAGCTTTGAGCCTGAGGCAGCTTTACTACATCAGCTACAATTAATGCAGAATGATATAGATGAGCTAAGAAGATATATTAAAAGCAATGAAATAGCTAAAGAAATAGATGCTAGTAATCTTCCTACATCAAGACCTAGAACAAGAGGTTTATTATATAATGACAGAGGAACAATAAAAGTATCATAACATGGACAGAGATACAACAGAAATATTATTAGCTAATACAGGAGCATTATCTATTAGCTTTACAGATATACATGAAGCATTACAGATATTATCTCTGTTAGCAGCATTAACATTCACAATATATAAATTCATAAAAGAAGTAAAAAATGGAAATTCTACTAAGTAATTGGGGAGAAATATTAATAGGATTAATGGCTTTTGTTAAAGTATTAGTTAATTTAACTCCTACAGAAAAAGATAATAAAATCTTTGGATATTTGGATGATTTAGTTAATATCATTGTTAAAGATAAAATATCTGAAGATGGACAAGAGTAAAACTGCTGAAGAATTAGCTGAAGAAATATTTGGTAGTTGGATAAAAGATTTAACAGATGAAGAAAATAACGAAGATTAATTTATTATCATCTATAGCAGATGTATTCAAAGAAGGGCAGAAGCAAAAGAAATGGAGTGCTAAGAGGTCAATTAGTGGTGTATTATGTGCTGCTGTTATATCAGATATTAGTATTAATGGGATTAGCTGGGAGAATGTATTATTAGCATTTATTTCAGTACTTCCTTTATGTTTTAGTGTATTTAAAAATGAGAGCTGTAATAATTCGTCTTGCAGAAGATAGTAAACAAACTCTAGGAGAGTTTATTTTATATGATGGTATAGAAAGGGTTTTTAGTTGTAAAACTTTAGAGCTTCCTTTTGTAATGAATGCTCCTTTTATAAGTTGTATTCCTAAAGGTATTTATGAAGTTATTCCTAGAAACTCATTAAAGTATAAAAATCATTATCATATATTAGGAGTTCCTGATAGAGATTTTATATTAATTCATGTTGGAAACTTTAATCATCAAACAGAAGGATGTATTTTAGTAGGAAAAAACTATGCATATATTAATGATGATGATTATTTTGATATAACACATTCTAAGGCTACAATGACTAAATTATTATCTAAAGCTCCTGATGGATTTATATTAGAGATAATATGAAAAACATTTTAATAATAGGGGATATTCATGAGCCTTTCTGTATAGATGGATATTTAGAGCATTGTATATCTGTACAGAAGAAATATAAATGCAGAGAAGTTATATTTATAGGAGATGTAATAGATATGCATTATTCCAGCTTCCATAATTCTGATCCTGATGGTTATGGAGCAGGAGAAGAGTTAGATAGAGCTATAGCAAAGATTCAGAAATGGTATAAAGCATTTCCTAAAGCTAAGGTATGCATAGGTAATCATGATTCTATAGTAAGAAGAAAAGCATTTGATTCAGGGTTATCAGCTAGATGGATTAGGGATTATGATGAGGTATTGGGAGTAGAAGGATGGGATTTTAAAGAACATCATAAGATAGAAGATATTCTTTTTGTTCATGGTACAGGCTCATCAGGAAGAAATGGAGCAGCTAATAAATGTTTACAATTTTCATCAAATGTAGTTCAAGGGCATATTCATACAGAAGCATCTATAATATATTCAGGTAAATATTTTGCTATGCAAACAGGATGTGGAGTAAATCGTAAATCTTATGCAATGGCATACTCTAAACATTTTTCTAAGACATATAAACTCTCATGTGGAGTTATTACAAAAGATAAAATTCCTATCCTTATTCCATTTTGTTGAAAAAACTTTTGATTATTCGCATTTAATAATATATTTGCAATATGAAAAAAGTAAAATTATTAACTCCTGAAGGAGAAAAGGATATTATTTGCCCTGCTTATTTTAAAGATGATTCTGTTGAAGATGCTTTGTATTTATACAAGATACATGAATCTGATAATGATGTTAGTTGTACTCGTATAAAGATTATACAAATAGATGATTTTTATTCTTATGAGATAGCATCTACTAATGTAATAACAGCATTATCATACAAAGAATCTAATGTATTAGAATGGGCAGCAGGTTTAGGAAAAGTAACTGATTTTTTAACTAAATTTATATAACATGAGTTTTTTACCTGAAGGCTATGAAGTGCCTAAAACTTCAAAAGGTGGATATTTTAAATTCTTAAAAGGAGATAATACTTTTAGAATATTATCTAAAGCAGTAGTAGGATATGAGAATTGGTCTAATGGAAAGCCTATTAGATTTAGAATGACTGATAATCTTCCTCCAGCATCTGATTTTGACAATGATAAACACAAGCATTTTTGGGGATTGGTAGTATATAACTACAGAGATAAAGCTGTTAATATATTACAATTAACACAGTCATCTATTCAGAATGAAATATCTGCTTTATCTAAGGATGAAGATTGGGGAGATCCTATGAAATATGATATTAAAGTAACTAGAACAGGAGAAGGCTTATCTACAGAATATACAGTATCTCCAAAGCCTCATAAAGCATTATCTAAAGATGTTAAAGATGCTTACAAAAATACTCCTGTAGATTTAACTGCATTGTTCACAGGAGATAATCCATTTGTAACTAAAGAAGCAGTAGAGGATGACCTTCCATTCTAAATATACTCCATTAAGTTATAGCAGTTTAAAGAGTTTCTCTGTATCTCCAGCTCATTTCTTATCTTATAAGAATAGAGAGAGAAAAGATACTCCTGCTATGGCTCAGGGGAGGCTAATACATAAGTTAGTATTAGAGGAAGATTTATTTCTAGATGATTATTCTGTATGGGATGGAAGAAGAGCAGGAAAAGTATGGAATCATTTTAAGGAGGCTAATCTTGATAAACAGATAATAAAACAAAGTGAGTTGAATGATGCTATTAATGTTAAAAATAGTGTATTTTCTCATAGTAAAGCATCTGAATTATTGTCAGGAATAAAAGCTACAGAGAAATATTTTAAAGGAACTATAGAAGAAGTAGAATTTCATGGCTTTATTGATGGTTTGGCTAATGATTATATTTTAGATNTAAAAACTACTNTATCATCTGAGCCTCACAAATTTCAGAGAGATTCTTGGAATATGAAATATCATCTACAAGCTGCTATCTATTGCAGATTGATGGATATATATGATTATTATATAATAGCAGTAGAGAAGAATCCTCCTTATGCAGTATCTGTATTTAAACTTGATACAGAGCTACTAGAATATGCTAACTCAGAGTTAGAAAAACTAATACAGCAGTTTAAAGAATGGAGGGGAGAAAATAATGCTTATGATCATAGAATTGCTTTAAATTACTTTCATTTACAATTACCTGAATATTTAAGATGATGAACTTACCTAAAGATTTAAAAGAGCTGAATGCATTTGCATTTGAATTGAATTGTGGAAAATATTTCTCTGTTCCTGATTTTGCTGTTCCTAGAACAAACTATAAAGATAAAACATCTAATGAGCTTACTAAGGCTATAGTAATAGATTTTAAAATTAGAGGAGGTATAGCTTACAGAATTAATACTATGGGAGTTTATGATGGTAAAAGAGGGCAATGGAGAAAGGGAGGAATGAGAAAAGGAATACCTGATATAATAGGTATTATAAATGGTCAATTCTTTGGAATAGAGGTTAAGATAGGAAAGGATAAGCAATCTGCTGATCAGAGAGTGATAGAGGTAGAAATTAATGATGCTGGAGGTATATATTATATAGCTAGAAACTATAATGATTATGCTGAGTTTATGAATAGTATGTATATATGATATATAACAAAGATTATAGAGAAATAATTACAGGACTAGATAAATCTAATACTTTAATAATAACTGATCCTCCTTATAATGTAGGGTGGAAATATGATACATATAAAGATAGTTTATCTGAAGAAGATTATACTAATATGTTTATTCCTTTTAAAGGCTATAAGTTTGTAGTTATACATTATATAGAGCATATTATTAAGTATATAGTGCCTGTAATGGGATGCCCTGAGAAATGTGTTCAATGGGTTTATAATACACAAATGAAAAAACAGCATAGAACTATAGCATGGTTTAATTGTTCTCCTGATTTTAGTAAAGTAAAACAGCCTTATAAATCCTTAAATGATAAAAGGATTATAAAAGCTATGCAAAATGGATCAGAAGGAACTAATCTTTATGATTGGTGGAACATTAATATAGTTAAGAATGTAAGTAAAGAAAAAGAGGATTATTTTAATCAGATTCCTGAACAAATAATTTCTAATATTATAAAAATAACTGCTAAAGATACAGATACTATTTTTGAGCCTTTTATGGGTAGTGGAACTACTCCAGCAGTAGCTTCTAAATTAGGGTTTGATTATGTTGCTACAGATATAAGTGAGAAGGCTTATAATATTACTAAAAATAGATTAAGTAAAATAGAAAATAATTTATTTGCATGAATACAACAATATTCCCAAATATAAAACAAACTACAGGAGGAATAGATGTACCTATATCTAAAGTAATGGATGGTATTAAGAGAGGAAGATGGAAAGCTCCTATAGAGAAGCTGAGGGAATCAGGGGATAAGAGTATTAAAACATCTTTACCTTATTTTACAGGCTCAGGTACATTTTCCAAAAGAAATGACAAGGGATTGAAAGAGCATAATGATAGGATTATTATAGATATAGATAATATACCTAATCTAGAAGATATTAGAGGTTTGTTATCTTTAGATCCTTATACAGAATACCTATTTGTATCATGCTCAGGGAATGGCTTGGCTGTTATAGTAAAGATTAAAGGGGATAAGCATAAAGAAACATTCTTATCATTGCAGAGGTATTATATGGAAACATATGGAATAGAAGTAGATAAAGCCTGTAAAGATTTATCTAGACCTAGATATATTTCATATGATCCTCATCTATTTTTTAATCCTACTGCTAAAGAATATACAGATATAGAAGAAAGTAAACAAATAAAAATTCAGGAGGTAAAACCAAAGAAAGTATCATCTCCAGCTAAGAGAGTTTTAGGGTGCTCTCATATAATAAAGAGTGCTGTAGAGATGGTACTTTCTGCTCCTGATGGCGATAAACACAAAGTACTTCTGTCTGCTGCTAATCTCGTGGGGGGGTATGTAGCAGGAGGAGTACTTGATGAAATTGAATGTGAAGGAGCATTAGTAGATGCTATTTCACAGAGGAATCCTAGAGATTTAGATGGAGCTATTCGTACTATTATAGATGGTATTAATAATGGTAAACTTCGCCCTCTTTATATTGAAGATACAAAAAAAGATTTTAAAAAACTAGCTAAATCTCAATCTGTAGAAGATTATGCTAGAGCATTGAATAGAGCTGGTAACAATTGGACTAACTCAGATGTGATAAAATGTGGCGAAATGTTTGAACTAGATGGCTCAGATATTAGAGTTATATTTAATAATGTATTTTCTAAANATAGGGATGAATTTGATTTAGATAATAAGCCTATGATAGTAAAGGTAGAGCATTATCTGAATAGCAAATATGAGTTCTTATCTAATCAAATAACACAAACTACAGATTTTAAAAAGAAAGAAGATAAAGATTTTAAACTACTTAATATTAATGATGTCTATAGAGATTTNCAGCATTCAGGATTTAAGTTTGGATTAGATAGAATTAAATCATTGTTAAACTCTGATTTTGTACCTAGCTATAATCCATTTATTGAATACTTCACTAATCTAGAAGATTATAAAAAAGATGAGCCTGATTATATCAGACAATTAGCAGAGCATATATCTACAGATGATCCTGAATATTTTGTGGAGATGTTTAGAAAGGCATTAGTGAGATGTATTGCTTGTAGCTTATATAATAAAGAAAATAGAATAGTATTTGTATTAGTAGGAGAAAAACAAGGAACAGGAAAGAGTACATTTTTAAGGTACTTGAATCCATTCGGTAATAAGTACTATACAGAATCTCCATTGGCTGATAATAAAGATACAGAGTTTAGATTCTCAGAGAACTTTATATATAACTTAGAGGAGCTATCATCTCTTTCATATGTAGAGATAAATAAGCTAAAGGCTATTATATCTAAATCTGTAGTTAAGGAAAGGAAAGCATATGCTGTAAATGAAATAGAGCAGCCTAGAAGATGTAATTTCTTTGGATCTACAAATAGAACTGATTTTCTAGCTGATATAGAGAATACTAGATGGCTATGTTTTGCAGTATTAGATATTAACTTTTCCTATACATCTATTAATATTAGTAATGTATGGCGNCANGCNTGGCANNTATATAGAGATGGCTTNAATTANCAGCTAACTAATGAAGAGGCTAATAAGAGAGAATCTATTAACAAAGATTTTGAGGTNGTAACTTCTGAGAGAGAGCTGATTATTAAAAACTTTAGGATAGTTCCTGAAAACTCAGGGCAGTTCTTATCTAATACAGAGATATTACAGGATTTAGTAGCTATCTCTGAGAGTAAAATACGATTAACTACATATAATGTATCTAGAGCTATGAAACAGCTAGGATATGCATCAGGAAGGAAATCAGTAGATGGTA
>FUFK010017393.1_pt1 | contig 17612 bp, 20 predicted proteins | sample 1021851 | NCBI WGS metagenome assembly FUFK01 (sample SAMEA51879418, study PRJEB19060) | metagenome | reverse complement strand
AGGTTACATCATCTCAGTATGACTATCTTTATGAATTAGTGATGATGGCATACGAATTAGATGTACCCGACCAAAAAGGTTGGGATATGCAAACCTATGATAACTTAGTTGATAATGTTTGCAACGCAAGAACAACTTACTTATCAGAAACTGTAAAGGGGATATAATGGAAATTGGCGACAGAGTACAAACTTTAAACACATTCGTACCAATCACGGGCGAAATTGTGGACATGTACAAAAACTTAGTTACTATTGCTGATGATGATGCAGAGACAGTTGACGATCTGTTATCATTCCACGCTGACGACTTGGAGGTAATTTCTTGAACTACGAAGAGATCCTTAAATGCTACGAAGGCGAAACCGAAGAACACGCAAACACTTCATTTGAATTTGGTCTCATGAATGACCTTTATTATCAACTTTTTTATAACTATGACACTTAAAGAGACATTAATTAATACTCTTGTTGATAGCATGAGTCTGGAAGATCTGCAACAATATGTAGAAAATGACATGGCAGATTTCTTATATAATTGTAGCGAATCTGAAGTAATTAAAAATGAATTTTTAATTAAGATAGAACATACATTAGATGAACAATTTTATAATAAGTTTGTAAAGCAAAAGGGAAAAGATCTATTCTAACACATGGGCAGGGGTAATAAGTAGCATTAAATCCCGTAAGACCCATTGTGCCAGTTAACAAACTGGTACACCGTAATACCCAATAAGGGGATTGGGTATTATAATTAAAGTATAACCGCAATGGAGAGTATGACCCTAACACTCAACGAAGTAAAAGAAAACCTAACTAAGGTTGATTTTTCTAAACTACCAAAACCGAAGAAGACAAACAAAGGTAAGAGAGGACAGTTGTTAGAACTGGCACTTGGTATTGCCAATACTTCCAAACTTACAGATTGCGTAGACGGAGAGTTAAAGTCGTTTACTCAAGGGGAATCCATTGCGGTTACACAACTTAAACACATACTACCCCAAATTTTTGCAAACATTCCAATCTATCGTACCAAATTAGGAATAAAGACGCAACAAACATTATTTGTTGGATTTGATAGGGATAACAACTTTATCGGTTCAACCACATTAACCCCAGAGAGTGACCCGAAACACTTTGAACAGTTGGAAGAAGATTTCCACGACATATGCGATGCTATTTTAACCGCATATTATGATAAGAAGGAATTACACACGGTTACAGGTCGGAACGGATTACTTCAGATAAGAACCAAAGACAGTAAGTATAAGGGAAAGTATCACCCCATTATATGGAAAGGTCAACAACTTTCAGATAAGGGATTTGCTTTTTACCTTACAGGAAAATTCGGAAGAGAACTTTTATGATTTCTTTATATTTCATGCTTGACATACCGTCGGGCATGAATTATTATAATAGTAGTTAAAGCATTTCCCCTTATGACAAAAACTAAACAACTTCACGCTCTAAACACATTCAAACCTTATGCGGTATTTTACAGGACTGGCGGGCAAATTGAAAAATTTCATTTTATTAACGGTTGGGGGGCATCTGTTGCTAATCATTCTGGGAGTTATGGCGGAGACGAAGGATTATACGAACTTGCAGAAATCAACCCCAATGGACACATCGTTGATGATAGTATCAAAGGTTGGTTAACCTTTGCAGAGGTAGACTGCTATTTGAGAGAAATCTCAGAATATTAAGAAAGTGTGAAGGGTGGTTGACTTAATCACCCTATCACCTATAATAAGAGTAACAACCCCTAAAGGATTATGTCAACCTTACATCACGAAACAATTTTAGAAACCTGCTTTGACGAAGCAATTATTGACTTCTGCGAAGCAAACGACCTAACCCCTGAAATGTTTGCAGAAATTGAGCATCATGCAGGAGTTCAGATAGCACTTGAAAAGAGTGCCAGAGCAAAATTTGATGACCTTTGCATATAAGGTCATCATCTCTTTATTCACTTTCACCCCCTAAAAACATGACACTTTCAGAAACAACATCATTCAATGATCAGGAGCATGCGGAGGATCTGATCAAAGAACTGATCGAAGACGGGCATGACAAAGACGAAATGCAAGAGTTCATAGAGACTCACGGGCACAAAGATTTCGTTTTATATTATGAAGACTATACCCGCATGGTTGAGGAGTATGATCAAGAGACAGTTGACTCCTTTATTGAAGTCTTTGATCTAATGGATGTTGAACACCTCAATGACGCATACATGGGGCATTATCGCAGCGGAGCAGAATTTGCGGAGTCATTTGTGTCTGACGTTGGTTATGTTCATAATGACTTGCCATATTGGATCGCCATTGATTGGGAGGAGACATGGGAGAATCTAAGTTATGATTACACCGAGTCTAATGGATACATTTTTTCCAACAACTGGTAATTGTTAAAACTTTGTTAAGGGTGGTTGCATTTCCACCCCTAGCAATTATAATAAAGGTATAAGTTAATTCAACCCCTAATGAACTTTTCACAACCAAAACTCAACCTATCAGACCTTAAGCAATCATATAATGGTTGGTCAGATTGGACAACTTGGAATGTCGCTCTTTGGATAAACAACGACGAATGTTTTTATAACATTGCGAAAGAGTGCAAAAACTATGCAGACTTTTTATATGAAATGCAAGCAATGATAGGGTCATTCGCAACACCTGATGGAGCAGACTGGGGCGAAGCAAACATTGAAGAAATGAATGAGGTAATACAGGAAGCAATATAATTTCTTAAGATTTGGGGGTTGACTTTAACCCCCTTATCCTTTATTATTATAGTATAAGTTTATTCAACCCCTATGACTAAAACTCAAAGATTAATCAACCGCATAGAACAAAAAGAGAGTTTCTACGACATCGCATACATCTGCGAAGACTTCCAAACATTCATTGACGAAATCAGCGAATGGGGTGTTGACCACATCGGAGGAGTTGACTTTGATGACCCCGAAGTTAACAAAGGAATGATGAACGCATATTTTGCTTCATTCGGTTGCACTCCTTCAAATCCTCACCCTTGCAGNAAATACGCAAGGTAANNAATTGTTACAGNGGGGTTACATTACCCCTCTTATCCTTTATAATANAAGTAGTTAAGCAACCCCTATGTACAACGAAAAATTACAACCAATCTACGACGGAAAGGTCTTAGTCAATCAATCAGCAATGGACAACCCCGTAGTCCAATCAGTACTTAAGGAAATGTCCTTAAGAAACTTTGAACCCCAAAGACTTAATGCTTACGGGGTATGGTACATTTCAGACAGGCACTAATCATGAACGGAATTAACAGACAACCCCTCTACGTCAAAGGCGATTACGCATTAATCGCCAAATACAATAAGTTTGACCAGTGCGTAGAAATTGCAGACATAAACAACCCGTCTGACGGGTGGGTAGACTACGACCCCACACAGGGGGCAAGCAGTGATGAGTTAACAGAAATCTGCAATTCATTATACGACAGATGCCTATTAGCAGAATTAGGGGTTGAAGGTTTCACCCCTGCAAGTGAACAACACTTAATAAAGTCTTAATATTTGGGGGTTGCATTATAACCCCCATTCGTATATACTTAAGGTAACAAATAAATTAATTCCCCTTTTATCATGAACGAATTTTATAACATAATCGCATACAACACACTTGGCGAAGTTCAAGAGGTTGAAGCAACTGACGACAGTTGGATAGCAACTGAAACCTGCTTAGACCTTTCTATGCTCTACGGATACGCAGAACAAATAAACCCTTGGGGTAAGCACTGCGGAGAGTATGGCGACAGACCCGCAGCACTTGGGCAGAGGGCATACTAACCCCCTGACCCTATGGGTNNGTGAGGAGCAGTGCGGGGGCGGGTTGCCCCCCTTATATAAAATCGCAAGGTACCATTAAGCTATAAACGACCCAATCCGACCTCTCAATCTAAAAAGCGATCAATTTACACAGGGGGTACAGAAATTTTTTCGTGTGTAAAAATCCGCACACAGGATTTGCTCAAAGTACAGAGGTACTATATAATTCAAAAAGAAATGAAAAACATAACTTTCATGAAGAAGTACACTGATTCAAAGGTACCAATCACAATTGATGCAATATCTAACGAATACAAAATCACAATTCCAGAGTGGGTGGTCAATGAATTTGACTGGTACGAAGACACTGAATTAGTATGGGTAGTAGATGATCAAGGAATTCACATACAAGAGGTATCCGAATGAACACTTATCACATTTATTTTGATGGACAATGTTTGTTTAAGAATTTAACAGAGAGTGAGTTTAATATAATCTATGGTAAAATCTATAGTTCTTACTTTGGAGAGCGTATTACATACGAAGTAATTACGGAAGCCCCTACCGATAAACAGTTTGAGCACTCCTATTGACAATATAGATAACTTGAGTTAAAATATAAGTGTAATTACAATACATTATGGCGAAAGGATTTACAGTCAAAGCAAAGTCCCCTGTGGCAAAAAAACAGAAAGCCCCTGAGTGGGACTATAATTTAGCAAGGCAGTTGATAAGAGGAAAGACAATTGTTTTTTGTTTACCAGGTCGAGGAGTATCATATAATTTTCTCAAATCATTTGTATCACTTTCTTTTGATTTAGTACAGTCAGGAGCAGCAATACAAATCTCACAGGATTATTCATCAATGGTAAACTTTGCCAGATGCAAATGTCTTGGTGCGAATGTCCTTCGTGGACCAAATCAGTTACCTTGGGATGGTAAACTCAATTATGATTATCAGCTCTGGATTGACTCAGACATCGTATTCAACACAGAGAAGTTCTATCAGTTAATTCTGAATGCAATTCCCGCAGAAGCGATTTCAAAGGAAGAAGTCAAGCAAACCGTGAAGAATGAAAAGGGAGAGGACGTAGAGCAAACTGGTTTTAAATTAAATATTGATCCAGAGAAGGAAAGAGAAATTGTCGCAGGATGGTATTGTACTGAGGATGGGAAAACTACTTCCGTTGCTCACTGGTTAGATGAAGATGATTTCAGAACAAATGGTGGAGTCATGAACCATGAAACAATAGATAGTATTAGCAAAAGGAAAAAACCTTTCACTGTAGACTATACAGGTTTCGGTTGGTTACTGATTAAGAAAGGTGTNTTTGAGAGTGAAGGACTTCCATATCCTTGGTTTGCTCCAAAGATGCAGATATTTGAATCAGGTGAAGTTCAAGACATGTGCGGTGAGGATGTCTCATTCTGTCTTGATGCAAAGGAAGCAGGTTTTGATATCTGGTGTGATCCACGAATTCGTGTTGGTCATGAGAAAACAAGGATAATCTAATGTGGGGTCTGATATACATTGTAGTTTTAGTTATCATATTCACTTACTTAGGATATACGAATGACAAGGTATAACATACTTCGCAAAGGCAAGGTAATCTTCTGGAACGTCTCGGAGAGTGAACTCTTTGAAAGATTAGAAGATTACGCAGTTGAACAATACGTCACAGGACAAAAGATACAGCAAGAACTTACATACGAACCAATTAAAGAAGAAAACTAATGGCAAGAAAAGCAGGATTATTAGGATCTGTTTATGATACAGAGACAAAACCGAAAAAAACTCGTCAAGGAAGAGGAAAGCATTCTAAATATTCAGCGACCTCTCGTAACTCGGCTCGTAAGAGATACCGTGGACAAGGAAAATGAAACTTAAAAGAATCGATAAGTATGGTTGTCGTGGACAAATACCTGTCGATATGTCGGAAGACTTCTATAATAACGGAAATGAGTATTGTCGGTATTTAATTACTGACTATCGTGCNTCNNTNTTAAGAAAAAAATAATGTATTGTCGAATTCGATTAAAAGACACNAACTATCAAGAGTACTCGAACTATCGCATTCTTGGTAGTTCTTCTTTTGATAAGTGTCTTGAAATCTATCGAGAGTACGTTACCTATAAAAAGTTTGATGATGTTGTACCAATCTTTCGGGAAGAGTTTGAATTACCTCATTCTGATATCATTGGTTACTATGACGGAAACGATTTAGTCGCATTTACACTTGCTTATAAATTTAAGAGTGTGAATAGTGTATGGGCGGATCAGTTTGCATGGAACTATCAAAATAAAAAGTTAAGTTTAGGTCATGTTGCAAACAAAAGTGAGTGTGCATTATATAAAAGATTAGGATATGATTACTACTATTTGGGAGAAGAGGCAGATTATAAGGCAAAACTTGATGGATATGAGATTTCTAACTTCTTTGAAACATGTCAAAACTAATTGCAAACCTACCTACGAAGAAGGTATGGGTGAGAAAAGAATACTTAACTGACTTTCAATCGGGTCATGGAGAGTTTGTTGAAGGAATTTGGGTATGTGCCAAGTCAATACAAGGTCGTGCCTTCTATTTTGAGACTTATTTGCCTGATTATGGGGCGATGTATGATAAATTACCCATATCCGCTTTTCTCTCGTCACCAAAAACACCAGATCCAGACATGGATTTAGTCAATTTACAGTTCTGGAACTGTATGGACTANGATTTTACGGTNGTTGTGAAACAATTTGTTGCTCCGATGGAGTGGGAATGTCGTACAAGACACTTTGGAAACCAAAAAGGGCAGTATATTTGCACTTTAGACAACTATCATGGTGATTTTGACCAAATTGATGCGTCTACAAGTGAATTACCTGACGAACATAAGTCATTTAATCTCATACAATTACGAAATGGGCAGTTTTGTCTCTATCCAAACAATAGATGTCGCATCTATGACACCTCAATGACCCCTGATCCAGTCAAAACACCTGATTTTAAGGTATCAACACGCATCTTTGAAGTTGAAAATGATGTCAACTGGGGTCGATTAGGTGATTGTGACGATTATTTCTGGACGACACCCGATGAAAGAGAAGAAGTATAACTATATTTTCAACTGGATACAAGAATTATCCAAAATTCGACCAGAATTAGGNAATTTTGCTGTNTGTCCCTATGCATCACAGGCAAAATTTATCATTTTGGATGAAGAATTACGAAAAGTNAGACCTAGATGGGGTTGGGAAGTCGTAATTTATGCTGTTGAAGACGATCATGACGAAGATTTTCTCTATACAATGGTAGACGACTACAATCGTGTCTACAAAAACTATAAATTTATTCCAGATCATCGAAAAGCGAAGACTTTTATCAATGGAGTCCAAACAAATAACGGAAAATACAATTTAGTGCTCTGTCAACCACGAAAAGANNTNACTGAAGCAAGAAAAAAACTTGGAAAAACCAATTATTATGATTATTGGGATGAAAAATATTTACAAGAAGTTCTAGAAGAAGATTATAAAGAGGTTTTCAATAAAAAACGTCAGTGAATGGGTATAAATAAATCTAAAAGTACCATTTAATGGCGAAACAACGTACATCAAGAGCATTTAAGGATATAAGTTTGTCTTTTTCACCACATCCAGTGACAAAAGACCTTCCTGTGTTGCTTAATGAACGTGCAATCGTCAGATCAGTGAGAAATTTAGTCGAAACTATACCAACTGAGAGGTTTTTTAACTCTTTACTGGGCACTGACATCAGAGATTCTCTTTTTGAGAACTTTCATCAGTCAACAGTCACCGTAGTCGAAGATCAAATTCGTGAAACTATACGAAATTTTGAACCTAGAGTTGGTGAAATTGGTATAGAACTTGAAGCAAGACCAGATTTAAACGAAATAGAGGTAAAAGTGATATTTGATATCATAGGTCTTGAAGTTCCGACTCAGTCATTCACTTTCCTATTAGAACCAACGAGATAATATGCCTTTTACTCAGTTTACAAATTTAGACTTTGAAGATATCAAGGTTCAAATTAAAGATTTCCTAAGATCAAATTCAAATTTCACTGATTTTGACTTTGAAGGTTCTAACTTTTCAGTTTTAATTGATACTTTAGCGTATAACACATATATTAATGCATTTAACGCAAATTTAGTTGCAAATGAATCATTTTTAGACTCTGCTACAATCCGTGAAAACGTTGTTTCACTTGCAAGGAATATTGGTTATGTACCACGCTCTAGAACTGCTGCAACCGCCACAATTAAGTTAGGTGATGTTGATTTAGGTCCAACAACTGATGCCACTCCAAAGACCTTAAAACTACGATCAGGACTTGTTTGCATCGGTAATATTGAAAATACAACATATAGATTTTCAATACCAGATGAAGTAACATCTACGAGAGTTACAGATATAGGTGGGACTTCATTTGCTCAATTTGATGATGATATTACAATTTACGAAGGAACTTACCTTCAAAGAGTTTATGCAGTCGATACAACAGTTGATCAAAGATTTATAATTGATAGTCCAGGCATAGACAGCTCAACATTAAGAGTTTATGTTGCTGCTTCTATTGACTCATCAATTGGAAGGAAATATAAGCAAGTTGATAACATATTAAATCTTAGTAAAACATCTGAAATATATCTCACACAAGAAGTTCAAGATGAAAAGTATGAAATATTGTTTGGAGATGGATTTTTTGGTAAAAAATTAGAAAATGGACAAACAGTGACTGCAACATATATTGTAACTGATGGTTTAGATGGAAACGGTCCTTCAGAGTTTAGTTTTCAAGGAACATTTTCAAAGGATGATGGAGCTTTCTTTACACCATCTGATAATGTTGATATTACAACAACTAGAAACGCTTCAAATGGTGCTGAAGTTGAAGATGTGTCTTCTATTAAGTATCTTGCTCCAAGACTTTACTCAGCACAGTATAGAGCAGTCACACCAAGAGACTATGAGGCAATAATTCAAGATATATTCCCAAGAACTGAGTCTGTTGCTGTTGTAGGTGGAGAGGAACTTGATCCTCCACAGTTCGGTAAGGTACAAATAAGTATTAAACCAAAAAATGGTACATTTGTATCAGACTTTGATAAAACACAAATTAAAAACAAACTTAAAAATTACTCGATTGCTGGTATCAATGCTGAAATAGTAGATTTGAAGATATTATATGTCGAACTTGATTCAACAGTATATTTTAATCCAGCAGCAATCGCTTCAAGTATTAATTTAAGATCTAATATCATATCTGCATTACAACTATACTCAGAAAATGTAGAAATAAACAAATTTGGTGGTAGATTTAAGTACAGTAAAATTAATCAACTTATTGATCGTGTTGATAATGGTATTACATCTAATATTACAAAAATCATTATTAGAAGAGACTTGAAAGCATCACTTAATCAATTTGCACAGTATGAACTTTGTTTTGGTAATCGTTTTAATATAAATCCTGCTGGATATAATATTAAGAGCACTGGATTTACAGTTTCAGGATCTGATAAGATAGCTTATCTTACAGATATCCCAAATAAAGATTCTGCTGGTAATTTAGACGGTAGCATGAAAGGAACAATTAGTATTGTATCAAAGAATAATAAAAATCAGCAAGTTGTTTTGGTAAAAGGTGCTGGTGTTGTAGATTATATGAAAGGTGAGGTAATTCTTAATACAATTAATTTTACATCCACAGTTGCAGAAAACAATATAGTCGAAGTTCAAGCATATCCTGAGTCAAATGATGTTGTTGGTCTTAAAGACTTATTTGTCAGTTTTAACGTATCAAATAGTACCATAAATATGAAAGAAGACGTAATTGCATCAGGAGAAGATGTTTCAGGTGTCGTATTCACGAGAGACTACTTTACCTCAAGTTACTCAAATGGAGTTTTAGAGAGGAAATAATTTATGTCACAATTTGACAAAAGAATAAGTGTCAATACAATTATTGAAAATCAGTTACCAGAGTTTATACTGGCAGATTTTCCTAATGCAACAGAATTTTTCAAGCAATATTATATTTCTCAAGAATTTCAAGGAGGTCCAAGTGATCTCATTAATAATTTTGATCAATATTTAAAAGTTGATAATTTAGTACCAGAAGTTGTTGTTGGTGTAACAAGTATTTCTTCTGAAATTACATCATCAGATACAACAATCACTGTACCAAGTACAAAAGGATTTCCAAGTGAATATGGACTTNTAAAAATNNATGATGAAATAATTTCATACACTGGTATTACTTCAACATCTTTTACAGGTTGNATTCGTGGNTTTAGTGGAATTACTGGTTATAATGTTGGAGTTACTTCTTCANTANTAGANGTTAATAAAGAAACTTTAAAATTTGAAGATACTTCATCTGCATCACATACTTCAGGATCTTCAGTAACTAATCTCTCTGTATTATTCGTTCAAGAATTTTACAAAAAAATGAAAAAGACCTTCTTACCTGGTCTTGAAAATAATGATTTTACTTCTGATTTAGATGTTGGAAACTTTGTTAAATTTGCACGTTCTTTTTATCAATCAAAAGGTATTGAAGAGTCAATAAGAATATTATTTAAAGTATTATTTGGTGTAGAGTCAACAATATTAGACTTAGAGCAGAACTTAATTAAACCATCAAGTTCAGAATTTATCCGTAGAGAAGTTATTGTAGCGGAAGTAATTGGAAGTGGTGAACCAAATAATCTTGTTGGTCAGACAATATTTAAATCAGATGACTTAAACACAAATGGTTCAGTATCTGGAGTTGAAGTATTTACAAGAAGTAATAGAACATATTATAAAATATCTCTATTCTTAGGTTTCAGTGATAGAGATCTGATCGAGGGTGTTTTCACTATACCAGGTAAAACAAAAGCACTTACTAATTCACAATCAGGTGCATCAGTCATCACAGTTGATTCTACAGTCGGGTTTGGAACTACAGGCACTATTATAAGTGGTACAAATACAATTGATTACACCTCAAAAACAATTAATCAATTCTTTGGATGTAGTGGTATCAATATAGGTATTAGCACTGCTGATAGTGTTCGTGCGAATGAAACTATCTTTGGATATGAAGATGGTGATTTATCAAAAAGAGTTGATTTAAGAATTACTGGTGTATTATCAGAATTAATTCCAATATCTAATATTAATCTTGTAAATGAAGGTGAGGATATATTTGTAAAGAACCTTGGTGAAAAAATACAAAATAATAATAATGATTATAAAGAAATTTTTGCTAACTCATGGATTTACAATACTAGCACAAGATTTCAAGTTACTGGAGATACTACTCTTACATTAAGAACTCCTATCGACAAGTCATCATTAAAGATTGGTGATACTTTTGAGATGCTCAAAAGAAATGAACAGGTTGTTGTTGCAACCTTTAACATAGGTGATATCAATATTAATTTGAATACAGTGGATGTTATCAACAGGTCATTTGTTGCACCATTTACAGGATTAGACCCAAATGAGAATTATGATATTCGTCGTGTTCTTGAAAAGGCAACAAGCACAGGAGTTCCTATAGAAGTAGGTAATGAAACTCTAATATCAAATGTTTTAAATGTATATACCGACTCTAATATAGATGGTTATGTAGCATCAAATTCTTTACCAAGTTATGATATTGGTGTAAATGTAGCTAGAGAAGAATTTGTAGGTGCTGGAAATAGCAGTAATTTTGATGGATTAGATCCTTTAACTGATAAATTTAGTTTTCTAAAATTTTCTCCATCTGCAAATTCAACTATTAAATTAATCGAAGGTGATGCAGTAGTATATCAACCTACTGATGAAGAAATTGTTGGATTAAGTTCTGGTAGAGTTTATTATGTCGATGTTCAACCAGAACCTGCTGGTGCTCAAAAATCAAGAATTGCACTTTACAATTCTAGAAGTCAAATAGGTACTGCAAGCACAATACAAGTTGGTATTGGCACCACAACAACTGGCACACATACTTTTGTTCTTCAAAGACATGCAAATCGTAAATTACATTCTGATAGAATTTTAAGAAAAATACCATTATCTCAAAATTTATTTGTATCATCTAAACATGAAACACCTGTAAATGATATTGGTATCTTGATAGATGGTGTTCAAATACACTCACCAAGATCAGATGATAATATATTTTTTGGACCTCTAGAAGATATAGATGTATTAAATGGTGGTGAAGGATATGATGTAATTAATCCACCTATCATTTCTGTTGAAACAGGTGCAGGTACTACTGCGTTAGTTGAACCTATAATATCTGGTAGTGTTGAAAAGGTATTTGTCGATCCTCAAGATTTTGATATACAAGAAATTACCAATATATCTTTGACTGGTGGAAATGGTAGTGGATGTTTGCTAGAACCAGTATTAGGTGCAAGGTTTAGAGATATATCTTTTGATAGTAGAGATATATTTTTTAATGGTGGTATTGATAAAGATGATGAAACCATAACCTTTAAAACACAGCATAATTTAGAAAATGGTCAAAAAGTATTCTATAGAAATGGAGGAAATCCATCATTAGGTATCGGAAATGCATACGACTCTAGTAATACAATAACTGGTACACTTTCAGACGGTGATCCATATTTTGTTAGAGTTGTAAATCCAACAACTGTAAGATTATTCAATACACAAGCAGACGCACTAGCAGGTATTGCAGGTATCAATACAGTAGGTTTAGCAACAGACACTGCTGCAAGTGGTATTCATAAATTTAGAACAGAGACTAAAAACACTCTTCTAAGTGTAAGAGTATTAAATGGTGGATCTGGATATCAACATAGAAAATTAAGAGTTGACCCTACAGGTATCTCATCATCTTTCAATACAATAAATTACACCAATCATGGTTTTGCTCATGGTGATATTATTGAATATTCACCAACTGTAGGTTTAGGTTCTACAACTCCACAAGCAATTCAAGGATTAACGACAACATCATCTTATTATGTAATGAAAGTTGATGATGATGCATTCAAATTAGCCGATGCTGGTATAGGTGCAACTATAACAAGTAATTTCACTAGAGGTAATTTTGTTAGTCTTGGTTCAACGGGAACTGGATATCAAACATTCACATACCCAGAAATTAAAGTAAATGTTGAAGTATCATATGGTTCTACAGTTACTGGAACTATTAACTTTACTCCTGTAGTTAAAGGTTCATTCATAGACGCTTATCTATATGAAAAAGGTTCAGATTATGGTTCATCAATATTAAATCACCAAGTTAAACCAAATATATCAATACAGCATGGTAAGGAGGCAGAACTAAAACCAATTATAGTTAATGGAAAAATTGAAGATGTAATCGTAGTAAATCAAGGTAAAGAATACAATTCAGCACCAGACTTAACTATCTCATCAACTGGAGGAGGGACAGGAGCGATTGTAAGACCTGTTATTACTAATGGATCATTAACAGATACTGTAATTATTAACTCTGGTATAGGTTACAGTAGCCTAACCACAGAAGTACGTGCAAAAGTAACTGGTATTAATGGATTGTTTAATGCAAGAGTAAGACCTCTAACAGTAAATACCACACAAAGATTTGGAGATTTTAATCTAACATCTAGAGAAACATCATTAAGTTTTGGAGTTCTTGGTTATTCTCAAGCAACTGCATCTAATCTTGAAAATTCATTTGATGTAAAACAAAACGGTGAATTTGATAAGATTACATCTCATTCACCAATCATTGGCTGGGCATATGATGGTAATCCAATATATGGTCCTTTTGGATATTCAGATCCAGACAACATAAACTCATCACTTAAAATTTTAACATCATCATATAAAAAAGATATATCAAAGGTCATCAATAGACCTTCTGGTTTTGATGATGGGTTTTTTGTTAATGATTATTTCTATGATGGTACTGGTGATTTAGATATTCATAATGGTCGTTTTTGTAAAACTCCTGAATTTCCAAACGGAATATACGCTTACTTTAGCACTGTAGGTTTAGCAACAGGTGGATTTGATGCTAATGGTGTATCACTAAACAATAAATTAGTTGGATTATATCCATACTTTATTGGAAATACATTCAGATCACCACTTATTAATGATAATTTAATATTAGATCATGATTTTGATTTTAATAATTCTAATTTAATTAGAAATACTAAACCACATAATGTGGGAGAGGAGTTTGCTGACAATGATTTCTTAGAAGAGTCAAACGAATACATACGACAAGTTACAAATGTTGAGTCAGTAACTAAAGGTGGTATTGATGATATAGTAATTTTAGATGGTGGTCAAGGATATAAAGTTGGTGATTTAACTTCATTTAATCATAGTGATACAGAAGGTTCAGGATTTAGTGCTGAAGTTTCTGAAATTGTTGGATTAGGGGTATCAAATATTGAGTCAACTCTATCAAGGTTTAATAATGCAGTATTAACTTGGAGGAGTGGTGAACAAGTTCAAGTAAATTATCTTCCCTTTCTTGAATTAAATGATAAAGACGCAGTATTCATTTCTGGACTAACCACTTCTATACCAAAATTAACAGATTCATTCATAGTTGGAGTAAACACTGAATCAGTTTCATTGGGTAAATCAATGACTGTTGGAAATCTAAACGGAATTGTTCAGGATATATTTGTTAATAAAATACCAAGCACAGTTTCTGTTGGTGGATCAGTAAGAATAGGTATAGGTAACTCAACAGAAGTACTTAAAGTTCTCAATATTTACGATACAAGAAAAGTATTAAGAGTATTCCGAAACACAGGTGTGGCTCATACTTTTGGTTCAAATGTTGATATATTAAACAATAGTTTTACTATTCCTGTAGAAACTGAAAAATTTGAATCTAAAGTTAATGACATAGTATATTTTAATGGAGTGGAGTCAATAGGTGTTGGTACTGATGGAGTAGGATATACAACAAGTTACGTAGTTGGAGAAACTATAACTCAGATTTCTATTCCTGAGAGAGCAATTTATCTACCTAATCATCCGTTTGTGACTGGTCAAAAAGTTAAGTTAGAAAGACCAAATGTAACAAACGCAGAAATTGATGTATCTACAACTAATAGTTCTGCTGGATCTTTTGAATTACCATTCACAGGAACTACATCAACTGATGTATATGTTATTAAAAAAGATGAAAATTACATTGGTATAGTTACAACAAGAGCAGGAGTTGCAAATACAAGTGATGGGTTATATTTCTTAGGTAATGGAATAGCAGGTATTGGATCAGGATTATATAATTTTACTTCACAACATGATCAAGTTATAGCAGATGTTGATAAAATAGTTACAACAGTAACCACCAATATAGGGGTCGCTGAAACAACAACTCATAATTTAAAAAATGGTGACATAGTATCAATGAATGTAATACCGAATAATTCGGTAGGTATTGGTACAACGACACCTGTTTCTGTGGGGTACAATTCTGAATTTGAAAAATTAATTATCAATCCTATTACTTTCTCAAGTTCAGATGTTGAAGCAAATCGAATTGACATACAAGATCATGGTTTTATCACAGGTGATAAAGTTTTGTATGATGGATCTGCAACTGGATTATCAACAGGGACATATTATGTTTACAAAATAAGTGACAGATATTTCCAATTAGGTCAAACATTTAGAGATGTTACTGTAAGTCCTATCAACACTGTTGCGATTACAGCGAATACTGGAGGAGCAAATCAATCTATTGCACCTATAAATCCACAAATAAAAGTTGTTAAAAATCAAAAATTAACATTTGGGTTATCCACAACTACTCTGGCAGGATTTGATTTTAAAATATTCTATGATCAAGAATTAACTAATGAATATTTAAGTTCACAAGACTCAACTAATTTTAATGTTATTGGAATTGGAACTATAGGTATTGGAACATCTCCAGACTTACCTATCGTAGGTGCTGCACTAACTGTACAGTATTCATCATCTACTCCTGACCGTTTATATTATGGTTTATCAAAAGGAGGATATATAAGCACTGCTGATACTGAGGTGCAAAATTATGGTGAGATATTATTCATTGATAGTGTTTACAATGGAGAATATAAAATATCAGGAGTTACATCTGAAACATTTAACATATCACCTAAAGTTCCAGAATTTTTAAGATATTCTCAAAGTGATTGTGAAAAATTAGAGTATTCAACAAAATCAAAAAATGTTATTGGTACAATAAAAGAATTTAGAATTCTATCATCAGGATATAATTACAAGAAATTACCATTATTCAACACAATTTCAAGTACTAATGGAACAGGTGCAAATATAAAAATTACATCAGATAATATAGGAAAAATTAATAAGGTTAGAATCGTAGATATTGGATATGAATACTCATCTGATAAGACTTTAAGTCCAGAAGCTTTTGTTCCACCAAGATTAAGTATTGACAATTTAGATGTAATCTCTGACGTAGAAATTGTAAGTGGTGGTAGTAATTATTCAAGTGCTCCTAATCTATTAGTTTTTAATCCAGTAACTAATGTACTTGTTGATGATGCATCACTAGAAGCAATCGCTCCTAATCAAACAGTTTCAGACGTTAATATAATAGCACCAATTAATGGATTAGACTCTGTTACTCATAAAGTCATAGCTATTAATAATTCAAATGGTATTGGAATAAATTCTGTTATGACATCAGAGTATCCAAACGCTGGTGTTATAACATGTTTCCTAGAAACTCCTACAAATGGATTTGTAACAGAACCATTTGCAATCGGTGATGAAGTATTCGTTGAGGGTATACTACGTGTTGGAGAGGCAGGAATAGGTGCCACACAAGGCGGTATTACAACTAATACTACAGTTACAGGAGATGGATTTAACTCAGAAAATCATAATTATAATTTCTTTGATGTGCAGGATTATATTGCAGGAACTCCATCACAATTAGTGTTTAGTTTAGCAGGTTTAACTACAAATCCTGGTATAGCAAAAACATTCCAGTCAGGATATGCAACTTTAATAAACAAAAACATTTATCCCGATATAAGACCAATTCAAAAAAGAGGTGAATTCACAGTCAATGAACCATTAAATGTTGGAAACCAAAAAACTGATCTTATTGTAGTTGAAATTAAAGATGATTATATAAAAATTGATGGATTATTTGAAGTAAAGAAAGGAGATAGAGTAACAGGGACAATCAGCGGTGTTTCTGCTGAGATAATTTCTATAACCGATAATAAGGCTAGATATAAAATTGACTTCTCAAGTAGACAAGAATATGGTTGGTTAGATGATACAGGTAAATTAAGCGAAGACCATCAAGTAATTCCAGATAATGATTATTATCAAAACTTATCATATTCAGTAAAAAGCACTATAGAATGGGACAAGTTTGTAAATCCTGTAAATCGTATTTTACACCCAGCTGGATTGAAAAATTTTGCTGATACATCAATACAAAATAATGTTTTGGTTGGTGTAGGTTCAACTGGCAGTTCTTTATCTACAGTCATACTTGATGTTTTAAATGAAGAAAATAGAGTAGATGCGATTAATAATTTTGATTTTGTTAAAGATTTTGACACATTAGAAAATAAGTCAAAAAATTTACAATTTACAAATAAGGTATTGACTGATTTTTCAAGATGTATTAGTAACAGAGTTTTAATACATGATGATATAAGTCCTGAATTTTCAAGCGTGGGATTTTCTGCAAATGACTCTATTATTGAACCATTAACAGCAGATTTTGGAAATTATTTAATACAAATAATTGATCCTGATACATCTGATATTCAATTTAGTGAAATTGTAGTATTAA
>FUFK010040204.1_pt1 | contig 17627 bp, 12 predicted proteins | sample 1021851 | NCBI WGS metagenome assembly FUFK01 (sample SAMEA51879418, study PRJEB19060) | metagenome | reverse complement strand
TGCCATGATTAAAATGCTCACGGCAGCAGCCATTGAATTACAAAAGGATATTAATAAGACGATACACTAGGTGTAGTTTACTTTACGAACTCCACCACCCTTAGCGTACTTCTTCACATATCCACCACCGTACATCTTATCGTCAGACTTGACCTTGACTTCAACTGGTCGCTGTACAGCAGGTTTCATTGCCATTGCATCTGTCATGGGTGTAGGTACTCTAGCACTCATGTCTGATCTGCCCATGTTTTTGTTTTCTTTTTTCATTGTTCCTCCTTTTTTATGGTAGTTGATATTTACTGTCTTCGTCTACAGCTTTAAGTGCTCTTAACTCTTCATATGCTCTTTCAAATAACTGTTCTATGCTTTCCCCTTCTTTAGGATTTTCTCTTAAAGATATAAATTTATCTATAAGTTCTCTTACATACATAGACCTCTGTGTAAAACTAGATAGGTCTAGGTTTCTTTTACCAAGAGGGGCACCAGTTGCTACTCTCATTCTTTTACCCAATTGCGAATTAGGATCTACTTTGTTTTTAAATATAGCATACGGATCTTTTTCTGGATTATTTATAAAGAACATCGCTAGAGCTTCGTTAAAGTTCATCTCTCCTTTTTTCTTTTCTAAGTCTATAAAAGCACCTTGAACTATAGGCCCTAAAGTTATAGCTCTAGCAACAAAATATGCAGGGGCTTGTAACTTTCTTGTTCCAAATATACTTGTGTCTCCTGTGACTATGGCTTTTGTAAAAGCTGCTGTATAGTCTTTATCAGCCATAGCAAATGCTAGTAAGGAATCAGCATCTCTGTTTTTTATAAAAGATAGCATTACTTCTGCCATGACATAATGATAAGAAGCTCTGTTAGATGCTATAGCCCACAGCCTACTTTGTAATCCTTGTAAACTGATATTTAGGGTACCGTCTCCAGATAAGTTTATAAGATCATCATCTCCACCTCTAGCTATGGCTCTTGATATTCTTGCTAATATTTGCATGTGTTTAAGAACTACTTTTTGTTCTCCAAATATTTTAGAAAGAGCTTCGTAGTTTTGTTCTATATAATCATCTAGTCCTGTCCCTTCTATAGCTTTATTAGGAACGCTTATTATGTCTACATTCTTATTAGTTTTTAAAACATCTCCTGTAGCATCTAAATTTTGTTTCTGTAAGTCATTAACATCTAAAGGTTTATCACGAAACTTTATCTTACCATTTGATTTTAGTTTGGTAAATCTACTTATCATGCCTTTTACTACTAATAATTTTACGCCCTCATCAAAATCTCTTTGACTCATACCTCCTCTAATAGCGTACTCTCTAGCGTTTGCAAAATCCCCTTTGTTTTGTATGGCAAAATCTAGTACAGATTCTGCATCTTTTAAATTCATAATACCTTGTTTAGTATTGTTAATAGATTCTATAACAGATTTTACTTTGCTAGTTGCTCTTGACATGTTTGAAATTTGTGTTTTTATAACTTTAGCTCCTTCTTGAAGAGCTTCGTTTAAAAATACTCTGTTATCGGTGCTTGCACTAGCCCATTGATTTATTACATCGTACTGATCTTTTTGCACGTTTAACATCTTACCACCACTAACTTTGTTTATCTGTCTTACCTTGTTAAAAAACTCTAAATTATCTGCTGAACCCACAACACCGGGGCTGTTCTGAAAGTTAAATCCTTTGTCAAGTAATTTATCTATATCATCCTCTTTAACAAAATTTAAACTTAATAAATTTTCTAAGGTGGCAGTCCCTTCTATTTTTGCTTTATCTAAACTTTCTGCAGTTCGTGAAGCCACGTAAACATCCATCTGTTTTAAAAATGCATCGTAAGTTTCATAAAAAGGATTCTCCAAATCGCCATCTTTATTTTTTGCACCTTTAACAGGAGGTATGTATCTTGTTTTTTCTACACCCGCTTCTACATATCTTACGGGAGTACCAAAAGTTTGAATTATTCCCTCATGTATTTCATCTGCTGAATATCTTGCAAACAATTCATCAAAAAAATCTTTATTAGGATTCTTTAACGCCTGTTCTAAATCAAATTCTGGTTCAGGTATTTTACCTTTAGTTTGAGATAACAGATTTTTTTCTAATGTTTCTCCTAGCTCCCCTACGTAACGAGCAGATCCTTGTGGTTCTTGTAATTCATCTGCTAATTTATACAATATGGATTTTTCTTTTTTTATAAGAACCCAGTCTCTATACTGACCATTCACTTCATTTAATCTTTTTACAACTTCTTTTCCTTGTTCACCAAACTCATTTATTATTTTAGTATGGTGGTTTTGAAGAGCCCCCTCTAACATATTTCCTATCTCTCCTATTTTTCTATTAGGAGAACCTTGACCAGTCCTGTATAAACTGTTAATTGCTCTTTTAATTTCTCTAAGAGTTTTGTAATCAAGTGATATTCTAAAATCAATATCTTCAAAACCCTGTTCTCTAGCTATGTCTTTTATTTTTCTAACATAATCAAAAATATTAAAATCGCCTGCTCTATCGGTTAATTGTTCAGCGTTCAACTCTTCTTTTATTTGTTTAATAATATCATTTCTAGTAATCTCATCTGCTTTTGATCTAGTAGAGTTAATTGTATTGACCAGTATGTCTATATTTTCTTTAACTTGAGGCTCTAATTCTCTCATAGTATATTGAGAAAATATTCTTCTAACTTCTGGTATTTGAGTCAGGGGGCCTCCTTCTACAGATGTTTTTACAATACTTAAAACCTCATCAGTAACATCTACTTTACTAGACTTACCTAAACCTGCAAAAGCCTCATCGTACATCCTGCCATATCTTTTAGTAGACCAATTTAATACATTGTTTACAGTAATTCTACCAGCTGTCTGCATACGTTTTTTTATTTTTCCTGCTCTGTCTGTAAGTTCATTTATTAATGTTCTACCTGTGCCTTTGACAATCTCTCCGGTGTTTGTTAGACCTTCTCCTTCATACTTTACCATGTTGTTGTTTGAACCTGCAGTCATGTCCATTAAGTATTTTCTATTTTGATTTGCCGCCTCTACTACAGTTATTCTAGAGGTTTTTTCTAAATCTTGTAGAGCAGCTCTTATACCTCCTACAGACTTTACAAATTGTAAATCTTGTTCATCAATTAAATTATGTTTTTGTATTAAGTCTAGTATGAATGTTGAGTCTGCTGCATTAAAGTTGTGCCCTTCTATGACCTCTGACATGTGTAGTTCTGCAGCTCTTCCTATTAAAAACTGTCTTACATTTTGATCAGCTTTATCACTGTCTATAACTTTATTTATATTCTGTTTAAAGTTTTCTATCATGTTGTATGCTCTATCGTCTGGTATTACATCTAGTCTAGCCAGTATCTTTTGATTTATGTCGTCAAGTCTTTCTCTTTCTTTATTTAAAAACTCCATGGCCTCTATCAACTCAAGATGATCTCCTGTCTTTGCTTTTTTACCAAGCCTCTTCTGAGATTCAGCAAGTATGTGCTGCTCTAATCTTCTTAAATATTGACTTTGATACATGGTAGCAATAGACATTGTTATGTCTTCATCTGTAAACTGTTGTCCTGCTGGTAGCACTTTGTTTACTTCATCAAATTGTGTTTTAAGCTGAGTCATGTACATGTAGTTGTTGTCCATGTCCTCTCTAAACCTAGGGTCTAATCCTCTTTTTTTAATGATGCCTTTTGCTATTTTATTAAATTCTTTTTTACCTTCTTTACTTAAATTTTTATAACTGTCCATTGCTTTGTAACTATCTTTATTCAATCTAGGATTAAATAATTCTGTTAAAAGTTTAAAATTTTCTGGAGCAGCAAATTTAAGTCCAGTTGCTGTCCCGGCAACTTGAGTAGTCACAAATAAACTTCCAAGCACAGGGTATCGAACACCTTGTATGACCACATTACGTAGGTCTAGTTTTGTAGATCCTAAAATACCTATGATGCCTCCGCCAAGCTCTGTAAGCAAACTCCCCTTTCCTACTTCTTCATACGGTGTATTTAAAATTTTATCAACTGTCCAAGAAGTAGCATTGGCTCCTGTTGCAAACCAAAGTTCTTGATTGTCAATATCTTTTAACCACAGCTTTGGGTTCATAGCATATTCAAAACGTTGTGAGTTGAATGTTTTTTTAGCCCACACTCCTAAACCACCAAGAAAACCTTTTTTTATTTCAGCCTGTTCTTTTTTAAATATCCTATTCATCTCTTCTAAAACAAGAGCTTGAGAGAATACACCTTTTCCGGGGCCTACGCCTTTGTAAGTCTGTTCAAATTTAGGAGCTACATCACCTCTTTTAGACCTTCCTTCTAAATTCTTCACAGCCATTTGATGTATTCTAGCTGATTCTTCTAACGCACCTTTTTTAAATGGTCTAGACAGCATAAGAACAGCTCCTTTACCCAATAAAAAATCTCTTATTATACCTACAGCAACATTGGGGTCTTGCCTTGTTCTCACCATCTTTTTTATTTCTTCAGCTGTAATCACAGCCACGTCTGGGTCTACTTGAGCACGAGTAGGCATGTTTAAAACATTGTACAGAGGAGAGAAGTTTACAATGTAGTCTTCTCCGCCTGCTAATCTATGTCTTATTATTTCATTGTCTTGACTCATGTTTGCTGCATCTACCAATACTTGCGTGAACAAACCGTTCAAAGGAAAAAGCACGGTGTCTAATACTTGTACAACGACATTTCCGGGGCCTCCAAACGCTATGGCTGGTAACAAAGTAGTGGCAGGTGATTGAATGATTGCTGTAGCTGCTGCCATTAAATTTACAGTTGTGTCATCTAATTCAATACCGTACTTATCTGCTATATTATTGATGTTGTTTACATTAGAGTTGTACTCTCTTTGCAAATTTTTTTGAGCAGCTGCTATTAATAAAGCAGGATCATTTTCAGCTTGTAAAAGACTTCTTGTAAAACTTGTAGAGTCAGGGAATATTTCTGATAATTTATCAGCACCACTTCTTCTCAATAAAGCATCTATCTCTGCAGCATTTTCATAAACCTCATCTTGTGATTTTCCTGTAAACTTAATATCAAATCCTGATCTTGTTGTGAACACAAATTCAGGAAAACCATCGTCTCCGGCATCTTTTAGTTTTACAACATTGTCATTTATTTTGTAGGTAGGCTTAACTTCTGCTTTTTCTGACAGAGCCTTTATTCTATCATAATAAGCTCTAGTGCCTTCTTCAGGACGTATGGGAGTTGTAAGATCGGGTGCAGCTCCTAAATCAGTTGCTGTTGTTAGCACAGGTGCACTTTGTTTTTTAATGCCTAATTCTTTTAGTTGTCTTTGCATTTTTGCAGAGGGTGTTTCTTCTGCCTCTCTTTCTTCATCACTTTTAAATATTTTTTCAGCAGTTGTATCATAGGCCTTTTCAGCTATCATCTTTCCATATTTTTCTATCAACGGTCTTGATGTAAAAATAGGATTTTTTGTAAGAGGGTCTCCTCTTATGCCAAGAGTAGGGCCTAAAACAGGGTCTTCTATTAAGAATGAAGCAGGAGGCTGTTTGTCTTTTTCCTCCAACTTCTTTAAATCTTCTTTCACACTAACTCTGTCTACCTTTTTTGTTTCATCTACAGGTGTTATTTGAGGTTTAGCTATCTTTTGTTCTATTGCTTCTCTAGTATCTTCAGGCTGTTTTCCAGTATCCACAGCCCTTCCTTTATCTGTGCCAAATCCAGAAACACGTATATCTGTAATATAATTTTTTATGTCAGATAACAGAGGCCCTAGACTATCGTAAGCTATAGTCTTTGCATTTCTACCTAAGTTTTCTATCATACTTACTTTTTCTTTTAATTGTTCTGCTTTATCCTCTTGACTCATTTATAAGGTTCCTTTTATTATTGTAATGGTTGTGGATTGTAGTTTTGGTCTGCATTCATTTTCATAACTTCATAAAGAACATGAGCAGTTTCAGGAGGAAAAACTTGCTGTATAAAATCTGTTGTGCCTCCTGTTACTCCTTCATTTAATTTAGCTATTTTTTCTATTTGTTTTAAGTATTCTTTGCCTTTATTATCTGCATATACAAATGCTATTTGATTTTGAAAACCAACAGCACTATTAATTTTACTTGTCATGTCATTTATAATCTCTTGAAAACTTGATGGAGCTCTTTGCGATGCTCCTGAACCTATGATATATTTTATGCTTCCAATGTTTTCATTACTCGTCATAAAAGTATTTAAATTTTCTTGTCTGGTTTTGTCTACTATCCTGTTAGTATTTTCAAGTGTTGTTCCGACTTCTAGTCTGTAAACAGCTTCTGGATTAAATCCTACATCATCTCCCATTTCAGATTTATACTCTGCTATCGCATCATTATAATATGTATCAGCTAATGTGGTGAAATACTTATCGCCTAATTCTGCTCTTTCAAAAACACCTAAACCTTTTGCTGATTGTACGTTCCCTGATAACAATACACTTTTAAATAATTTTGCATTGTTTCTCATTCTATTTAAATCTTTTTGTATGTCTGTAAGAACACCTCTAAAAGCCTTAGGACTTGTAAAAAATCTTAACATTATGGCTTTTTGCATAATCCTAACGTCTTTATCAGATATGGTTCTACTATCGCCACCACCCTGTACAGCAGCAGCCATTTCAAATGCCAATAGATATGTGTTATATTCCATAACGGCAAGCCTAGCCAAATTTATTTTTTTAGCATCTTCAGGTTTTTTTTGTAATTCTTTCTGTGCAGTAAGCATGTTATTATATAAAACATCATGGTCTTCTTTTAAATTTGTTGTTTCTGTTTTATTAGGATCTAAAACATTCATTGTTTTTTGAAATGTTTCGCTACCTCTACCCATTGATAAATCTTCCATGCCAAAAATACTGCTCATCATACTAGGAAAATCTTTAATAGCACCAAAGAAACTACCTAGAGTAGCCGCACCTCCTAAAGGTCTTGTTTCTCCCTTTGGCATATTATCTAAATCTCTTATCATCCTTCCCACTCTATCAAGTGGTTTGGTTACATTTTCCATGGCTTTTCTAAATTTGCCTATGTCTTTTATTTGCAATACGTTTTTTACAAAATTATTAAAACCTTCTACATCTTTTCTATAGGTTAAATCATTAAGAGAAGGATTTTTAGTAAAAGCTGTTCCTAATATTTCAATTAATAACATAGGATTATCCTTAACTTCTCTACCCATATGTTTTTCTACATAATTTTTAAACATAGTCAGCTGTCCTTCATTTACGTTAAAATAGCCTTCACTAAATATTTGATTCATAACCATAGCGTGTTGCATAAAAGTTTTAGCATTAAATGTTCCTATGTCAACATCATTGCTTTTACCTGTAGTAGACATCTTTAAAATGTCTCCTAATACCATTTCTCTCAACTGTTCTTGACTGGTTGCTGTTCTTGTAAAACCCTTGTTACGACCATACTCATAAATAAAATCATACATTTGTTCAGCTGTAGCTTGTTGAATTTCATTAGTTTTATTTGGGTTTAAAACGTTTACATCTTTTAATACATCAGACATTCTTACACTACCTACAGTACCTACTGCATCTCCCTCTGTAGGAACAAATACTAAATCTAAAGTGTTTTTTGTTTTATCACTCATGCCTTTTACAAAATTTGATTTAGTTCTGTATATGGCTCTTCCTGCATTATTTTGAAACTGTGTTATCACAGTCTCCCAAAATTTATTATTAGTAGGGTAGTTAATCATAGGTATTTCTGTTCCGCCTGTATCCCCTTTTGCTAAATTATACAAAGCATTAGCAGGCACTGAAGATGTTGATATTAATTGATTTATAGCATCCATATCCTCGTACTGATGAAGATACTCTGTCCAATTTGATATGGTTGGTAGAGGGTCTCCTTGTTTTATTTTATTTCCCAAATACGAACTGTGATCTATACCTGCCCAATCTACATCTCCCGGCTGTGTTGTCTTCTTAAAAATCCTTTGTAACGCTTCTGCATTTCTAGCTTCAGAGTCAGCGTAGCCTTCGTCTTTGAGAGGATTATTAATTGTAACCACTCTACCTTTTAAAGGCCCTCTAGTAACTTTAAACAATTCTCTAGTAGTAATTGGATCGTCCTCTTTACCAGCTGCTTCTTTAGCTAATTCATAAGCCTGTAGCTGTTTAGCTTTTACATCCTCATTGTAACCATCAAACACACCTTTAGCAAACGCTGCACCACCCTGTCCGGCAAGTGCTTTTAATATTCCGTCTATCATATCATACCCTCCTTTAGAATTTCCTCTGGGACTTGTTCTCCCTCTACATCTATTACTTCCCCACCTTGTTCTGCCTGAAGATCATTTAAAAAACCCTCCATCTTAGGGCTCATCTTAGCTCTTTGAGCTCTTTCAGATAGAACTTGGTGTGCATCAGGATTTAATGTTTTCATACTTTCTACTACGTCTGCNTCTGTTAANATACCCTCTCTCTTCGGCTCAGGATTGAACAGGACTATAGGAATGTCTTCTTCCTGTGCTTGTAAAATAAAATACAAAGCAAGGCCGGGCTTTATAAGTTCTGCTACATCAGGCGACCACAAACCTTCTGTAAAACCAGCAAAAGCAATCGTGTTTACAACGTATTCAACAGGAGTACCAGCAGCTAACACACGTAGGTGTTCCTCTTTGACCTGCCTATCTTGCTCCATTCTTTCCATTAAAAATATTAAACATTCGTCAGGATCTGTGTACACCCACGGTTTTTCAAACGCCTGTGTTCCCGGCTCCATCGTAAGAGACTGCCCCGGTATAGGCACTGAAAAAGAATCTAAATCGTCTATAGACCCTTTATCAGGCGGTGCTCTGTCAAAAAGTTCTTCATTAAATCTTTGTGGTTCATATCTCATGTCTGTTTCCTTAACCTATTAAATTTACTTTGGGAGCCTCCATAGGAGTAACACCTAAATCAGCTCTTGTTCCTTTCTCTACGTTAATTGCTGTCCCTGTATAAGTAGGACTGTTAAGGGCTGTAAGAGTCCAGCCTGCAATATTACTAGGAGCCTGTTGCCTATACTCAGGTCTCTGTGTGCCTGCAAGAGCTGTCTGTACAAACTTACCTCTCATATTTGCAGGTATGCCAGCTGCTTTAACTTCATGTCCAGCAGCCTGTCTCCTAGCCAAATTCATCTTTTTTATTTCCATAGGATTAAATCCAACTTTTTCATCTGGAACGTAACCCGGATCATCCGGATCACCTCCCGGAAGATTACTTTTTACTTTGTCTATCAACCCTCCTACAAACTCTCCCACTCCACCTTTCTTTGTCAGTGTATTGTAGCTGTTTACTATTCTACTACCTAACTTACTGTTTTTAAAAGAGTTAAATAAATTACTACCAAAACTTCTTTTCTGTCTCTGTTGAGCTTCTATGTACTTCATCACGTTCAACCCTCCTTTAGACCCTCCGGCATATTGGCTTGGATTGCTACCGCTAAAAAAACTTTTACCAAAACTTTTAGCTTTACTAATAATAGAACCAAATACGTATCCTTTTACAGCCCCACCGGGAGCAAATTTAGGAAGCTCATCACTCATAAAACCTTCTTGATCCACTCTTTTCATATCTATACTAGGCATCTGTCCTTGTATTTCTGTTACGGTGTCGGAATCTATAATCAAACCTTCATAGTCTCCTCTTACAATCCTTGCTAATTTTTCTTTATCAGTGCTGTAATCCTGTCCATTTTCTCTTAATACAGCGTGTAGACTTTTTCTTAAAGACATGCTCTATACCCTTTCCATTTTTACATCAATTAAATTATATAATACACTTAAATACCCTGTTAGTTTATTACGAAGAACAGCCATTGGTTTTGTAAGTAATAGCTCTTGAGCCATTACACCTCTATAACGATGTTTGCTGTCCCAAATGTAATTCCATTCGTACACGTTCAATCCAGAAAGAGATACACCAACCCAGATAATGTTCTCTTTCAAACGGTAATCACTTAATAAGTTGTAAGCAGCCGTCCCTGCAGATACAGCCATAGAGTCCTTAAACTGTTTATCATAAAACTCTGTGTTTATTTTTGCTTCTTGTGCAATCATCGCAGATTGATGAGCTCTTTGTAAAGCACTTTCTGTTGATTGCATAACCCAAGTAGCTTCGTCTCTATATCTTTGCCACAGATTAGCTTGTGCCTGTGCAGTCAAACCTAATAGTGCTTGGGCATTCATTCTATTTGCTTCATTTTGTAAAGCTGAATCTCTAGTGTTTACATCCCTCCTCCACTGTGCATTTGATTGTGCTATAGTAGAAGCCATATTTGCATTAAATTTATCTCTACTATCCTGCATCTGTGCTGTAAATCTTTGCATCGCATTTGTTTGATCAGCGTTTACCTGAGCTATTGAAGCCTGNCTGTTAGCGTTTGCGTTTCCTATCTGCGTATTTAATTCTGCAAAAAACTCATCAACTTGTGTTTGTGATTTAGCATTAAATTGTCTTGCAGCGTTTTCTTGTGCAACATCAGATAATAATTTTTGTACATTTGTCTGTTGATTAACTTCATTCACACGTTGTTGATTGTCCATATTTTTAACATCTATAGTTAAAAATGCTTTTGCATTGTCTATGGCAGCCTGTAGCCTAGCACTCATGTTTGCTTTGTCCATCGCTGCATATGTCACAGCATTTTGTAAAGTTGTCTGTTGCTCATTGTTTAAATTTTGAATGTCCATAGTAGCGTATGTTTTAGCATCCTGTGCAGCAATAGGCAAAGCAGATTCATAAATAGCATTTGTAATTGCAGCAGCTGCCATTGATGATGCACCTAAACCTCTTTGTTGCATGATTGCATTTACCTTACGTACAGCAGGAGCAGCCCAAGCAGGAAGTGACTCACCACTGTCCATCGCTGCAAATAAAGATTCTATCTGTCCTTTTACAGTGCCTAGGTTAGAAACTTCTCCTGTTACTTTATTTGCTACGGACTCACTAGAAACTGTGCCCTCTAGTGCGGCTGTCTTTGCAAACTCAGTGGGGTCTCCTATGATAGAAGAAGGAGATACAGTCCCTTGAGCAGCAGCCATCTGAGGTGTGTTTGTTTGTGTGTATGCAGAGTAAGTGTTTGCAGCTGTTATTGCAGGACTAGAAACATCTTGTACAGTTGCTCCTGTACCACCAACAGTAGGAGCAGTCGGTAACTGAGTCATATCACTCTGTCCAAAATTGACCAACTCATTACTTGCAACTGTTGTAGTGGTCGGTGTAAAAGTTTCTCCTTCTGTCAAACCTACTTTTTGACCGGGTATTACACCACTAATAGGNCTTGCCTTGGGAGTGTCTGTAACAGCCTGCTCAGTGCTTTCTGTAACAGTGGTGCTAGGAAACCCTGTCACTTCACCCGTTTGCTGTACGTTAGATGTACCTGCTCCTCCGGTTGTAGTGGGTAAATCTTGTGCAGTGCCACCGCCTTCTTGCAACTTTTTTTTACCTTTCTTAATCTTAGCTATCGCACCACCTAAGCCCATTTGTAATTCTGATAATCTAGCCATATCTAACTCCTATTCCTCTCTATAAACCTATCTATCTTATCCTCCAATCTCTGCAGATGTGTAATAATCTCTTTCACTTCTTGCTGTACATCACTTCTCTTCGCATATTCTTCTCTGGTCTGATTGAGTAGAATCTGCAGTCGTTTTACCTCTTGGAACATCTTTGAGAATGCCCAAGTAGCCGGTGCTACAATTAGTGTCAGTATTATATTCCATAACATAGTAGGGTCTAATTCCATTAACTTCTCCTAGTTTTTCTTCTTGTTTTTCTTGTTGTCTTCTTCTTACTTACTATTGTCTTCACGTTGGTAGGCTTACCACCTACACCTTGTGCCCTTGCTCTTTTTCTCTGTACAGCACTCTTTATCTGTGACTTGCTCATTGACCTAGCCTTTGCTCTTGGTACACACTTAGGGTAGGCTCTCTTACTCTTACTAGCTGATTTACGTCCACAGGGTTGGTACTTGCCNNTCTTNTTAGGAGCACCNATNTCTACCCAGTCTCCCTTCGGCCCTTTACCAAACCATTCTTTCAGGCTCATTTGTAACCACCACCACGTTTCTTGTATGTACGGACTAACCATGCATTTGCATAAGCACTTGGGTAGACTTTGAATTTACGTTTAGCCTCTGCTTTTACTCTTGCATACAGCGATGGGTTTGTTGGTGTAGGCCCCTTCTTCTTAGTTTTCTTTCTAGCTTTACCACCTTTTTTTAAATAACCCATGCCTCTGGTTACAGCAGGTTTTTTTGCTTTGAGTGCACGTAGTCCTGCCCCCTCTTTACCCTTTGGTATTGGTTTTAATTGTTTTGCCATAATCATTTACCTTTCATAAGTTTGTACATTAGTGTCATCCGTCCATCTGTTTACTCTTGCTACTGTTTTAACTGATGTAATTTCTCCATCACTATCATAATTATATATATCTTGATATAAAGCCTTGAAGGCTGTCATGTTGGCAGCATTATCTATTGCTGTACAGATATCAGCACAGTCAGTTCTAATTGCTGCACAGTATGTGGTCACTGCACTAGGTATTGTTTTACTACTGTCCATAGTTACTCTCTGTACTAACCAACCAAATCTTTTAATTAGGTCATGTGCTTGCTGTTTAGCTTTTTCTTTAGCTAATGTTTTCAAACCATAATTTACAATTTGTTCACCAGTAATAGGGTCTTTCATATCACTACCATCTTCATTTTTTGCATTTGCATCATCTAGTGCCTTGTCAGTTTTTTTGTAAGTAGTCGTAACCTTTTTATTAGTGCTGTCAAATGCATACGTAGGCGATGAAGTAATTTCAAACCTGTCATCTCCTTTTGTTCCCGGTTCTACTGTATAGATACCTATATTGTTTAACTCTGTCCAACTCCACGCTGTAAATATGGCTCGTGGATGTCGTACATTGTTAATTACCATACTTTTAGGAAACCTAATTATTTCCTGTATAGTATTATCTGTTACATAAGCCCACATATCTCCTCCTAAAAAGTATTGTTATATTTAAATGGCACGTCACCCCATGCACCATAGATGTAAGTTCCACCACTTGTATTGTAATCACCTAAAGTTGTTCTTAATTTAAAACCATTTGATAAAATATCCATATTATGATTACTATTTTGAGTTTCTGTAGTAGAATCATCCCAATTCAAAGTTACATCATGCACATTAAAAGTTCTTCTAGCAGTATCTCTTACTTGCCAATTAGCAGCAGAATCTGTTCTTTTTATAAATAACATTCTAGGTCTAAATCCTGTGTAGATAAATGGTCCATCTGTACTGCCATTTCCTGTATATTTATCAAATCGTTGATAACCTTCTACATTAATCCAATTATACATAACATAGGTATTAGAGCTTCCATTAATATCTGCATGAGTTCCTATAGATATAACAGAAGAAGTCATAGCAGTATTTTGAAAATAATTTCCATCTGACTCAGCATTGGAAAGTTGTAAATATAAATTATGGTCATTACTAGACATATTTTTTTGAGATGTAACTACCCAATTACCAGAACTACTTCTTTCACGAAATATAGTAAAATCAGGAACAGCACCTAAACCATGTCCTACTGTTGCATTTGAACCAGTACCAGTATAAGTACCTATACTAAAACCTTTTCCTGCTTGTAATGTAGTTGTTATTGAGCCATCTGAATTACTAGATGTTGTCCCACCATTAGCTCTCCAACACCAAGCTACATAAGTACTACTACTGCCATTATTTTCAGTAGCAGAACCTAAAGAAAAACCATCACTATCAAAACCAGTAAAACCTGCTACTACTGTGGTTTCTTGTTCTGTTGAACTACTTTTAAGCCTTTTAGTTACACCTCTGTTGCTATCATATAAACTACCATGATTAGTACCATCTCTTTGTTTAATCCAAACTAAATCTGGCTGGAATCCTAAATTGCTTATACTTTGTGTGCTACCATTACCAGTATAAGTAAGTACATTAAAATTTTTCTGTGGAAAATCATCATCAGTCTGTGCAGGGTCTATGTCATCTGATATNGGTAAGTTNGCTGTCGTTATGGCTTTTGCATCTGTAGGCACAGAATACTTAAAATCACCAAAGCCATTACCATCTGCATTACCTCCAGCAGTTATAGCTCCACCAAATGTGCTATCTTGTCCAGTATTAATGTGACATACTTTATCATTATTACCACCACACCATATATAATAATTATCTCCTACATCTGGAAATGCTTGTGCAGAACCTANTGCTGAACCATTACCATAAAACTGAACAGTATCATTGTCCATATCTAAAACCATACCAATAATGTCATNANCACTACTAAATGAACTTAATCCAGTTTGACTATCAGAATTTTCTGTTTTAATTTTACCTATAGTTATATCAAAAAATACTGTTTTATCTCCACTACTTCTACCAAAATTAAAACCATCTCCAGTAGCATTTAAATCTGGTGATTTTTCTGATACTATTCCTACATAAGAAGTATTACCACTATTAGATGTCATACATACCTCTACATACCATTTGCCACTATTAGTAGGTATTAAAAAATTAGATAAAGATTTAAATTGTCCAGAACCACAAGTAACAGCACAATTTCCAGAAGAAAAAGCTATATCACTTTTATTACCTTGTGCTAAAGGATTCCACGTACAAAAATTTCCACTACTCGCCATATTAATTAACTCCCAAATGTCGGTGAATCTAGTGTAACAGTAGGACTTCCAGTAACAGAAAAGTCATTCCCATTACCGCTACTATCCGTGCCAATAGCACCAGATGCAAATTTAAGATGAAACCCATTATTACCAAAGGAAAGTGAACTTGGGTTTTTAGGTATCCAAACTCCGTTTTTACTTTCAGCGACCTCAGTAGGAGCATAAGACTGACCATCAAAGTATAAAAATTCTGCGTACTTTAAATTTGTACCATCAGAAGCGTGACCTATCCCATTTTTTTGTCCTACATAAAAAGCCTCTGATGCTGTCCAATGTGCAATATCTTCATTTTGAGAAATGTTACTTAAACTTAATCCTGTCAATTGATTGCCATTATGGTACAATCTTAGTCTATCAGATTCAGATGATTGTGTTGTGTCAAATCTGTATACTAAATGCAACCAGCCTCCCATATCCCTAAATATTTCATTTGTTTCGCCTATACTTGTCATAGTAGTTTGCATATCTAAATTAATAGTATCGTTATTTCTAAATGATGTATAAGAATATTGAGAACCAGACGTGCCACCAGTAAAGATTGTAGTTTTAGAACTACTACCTAATTCAGTATGTCTTTTTACCCAAAGACTTATTGTAAGTTTATCTCTATTAGTTGCTGTTCCTAAAGTACGGCTTAAATACATAACTGAACCAGCTTGCATAGATATGCTTTGCTCGATCTGATGAGAATAAAATCCACCTGCACCTGCTGCGGGTGCTTGCCATAATTCATTATTTAACATATTTTTACCTTAAGCAAATGCAAGTTGTGGTGCCCCCAATTGAATTGATCCACTGGCTTTTACAAAGTATGGTATTACATCTACAGCATTCGCAGCTGTTGAGATTGTAAGACCTGATCCGCCAGCAGTTTCATAATCTGTTCCTAATGATAGTGTTCTACTTCCAGTACCGTCCTGAATGAGTATAATAATCCCTGATTGTCCTGCAGACTCCGTGGACGGATTAGCTAATGTTATATTTCCTGTTGCTGTAAGTACAAAGTTTTGATAGGTATCAAAATCTAATGTAATACTACCAGAGTTGGATGTGTCTGTCAACGTGCTTCCTACAGCACCAGCACCCAACAGCAACTTACCAGCTGCAGACATGTCCATGGTCAGAGGAGTTACAGCACTACCACCGTCATCTCCTTTGAATATGATATCTTTGTCTTGTACACTGGCAGTGATTACAGCATCGCTTGAACTGTTACTAAAATCTAATATTGATGTGCCACCAGATTTAAATGTCACGTTGTTACCTGCAGCATCAAGTGCAATGTCTCCTGCAGAGTCTAATGTTATTGTGGTAGCGTCTACTTCAAATGTACCGTCTGCTGTTATTTGTATGTTCGCAGCTGCAGCAGCAGTGTCTGTTGTTTCTATAGTTAACGCACCATTTGTGCCTGCAGTAAATACAGCAGTGTCATCTGTTGATCCTGTCATGGTTATGACTTTACCGTTTACATTTACATCATCCACAGTCAATGCTGTAAGCGTGCCTAAACTTGTAATGTTTGCCTGTGCAGCAGTAGAAAGTGTACCTGCTATTGAACCACCAGATACATTGATACCAGCACTGAACACTGGTATTTGGTTCATGGTTACTACACCGTCTGAAGCGATTGCTATGGCATCTGCGTCTGAGGCAGAACCGATTGTACCGCCATCTTTAATTAAAATATCATCTTTAAAAGTTACAATACCACCTGAAGATATTATCATAGCGTCTGCAGCAGAAGCAGAACCAATCTGTCCATCGTCTGCTATTTTTATATCGTGGTTAAATATAGCTGTACCAGCATCACTACCGTCTAGTGTTAAGAAGGTAGTATCAGAACTACCATCGGTTCCTTTAAAAATAATGTCTGTGTCACCAGCCTGTGCATCTAAAGTTATATTACCAGAAGATGTAGCAATGGTCACAGCAGCGTCACCAGTCCCTATATCATCAGCAGCAGTAGCAGAAGCCACGTATGATTTAATTCTAGAAGCTGCAACTTTTCTGTTCGTACCACCAGCACCATCATCAATTATAAATAAGTCAGCATCTACAATGTCAGCACCGATATCTGTTGCTCCATCTATATCTATGGCAGCTACAGGTAATGTTCCTGTATCACCTGTACCAATCAAAGTACCAGATGCAGTTGGTAAAACTAATGTCGCACTACTACCCGCAGAGTGTGGTGCAGCTTGTAATGTCTGTGCGTGTGCGTTAGAACTCTCACAGTAAAATAATATCTTTGCTTCATTACCTGTTCCAGTTCTTATGTCAATTACACCATCAGTAATTGATACACCACCAGATGAACCATTACCATCCATGATAACTTTACCACTACCATTTGGTAATAAATTAATATTTCCGTTTGATACAGAAACAATATCGTTTCCATTAACATCAAGGTCACCGCCCAATTGCGGAGTCGAATCCTCTGATACATTTGATATCGCACTAGATGTTGCAAGTCCTGATACTACAGCACTTCTTGTAATCTTCTTTAGACCACCGCCAGATGTATCTACAGCTAAGAATACATCATCGTTAGCTACAGTAGATATTTCAGATAGAGAACCAACAGCAACTGAGTTGAAGTTTGTACCATCTGCTATTAGTAAGTTACCAGCAGTGTTAGTGCCCATGGTAATGTCATCGCCAGATACTGTTAAGTCTCCAGCTACAGTTACATTTGCACCACTCATTGTAATCGCAGCAGTTGGTGTAGAGCCAGACTTGATTACTAACTCACCACTTGATTGTGATAAGCTACCAAAAGTTGTACCATCATCTTTNAGTGTNACNTCTGCNCCACCTGCNTCTAAAACTATATCTGTGGTTGCATCTAGTGTAATACTAGATCCTGAATCTATTTCTGTAATTATAGGTGTTGTTAAA
>FUFK010014395.1_pt1 | contig 17630 bp, 16 predicted proteins | sample 1021851 | NCBI WGS metagenome assembly FUFK01 (sample SAMEA51879418, study PRJEB19060) | metagenome | reverse complement strand
ACAGTATTGTTCCCAATTCTGAATCAAACTGAAGCAGAAGCCATTACTGGTGGAGATGACGATATGGAAGAAACTCCTGGATTTGGAGCAATTGTTGGTCTTGGTGGACTAGCTGCAGCCGCTTGGATGCGTGGAATTCGAGAAGAAGACGAGTGATTACTCACTTTCATCCAGTACATCATCACTTGGCGGAAACGCTACAAAGCGAAGTGCAAGGAAAGCAATTACTCCCACCAATGCTGTATTGAAGAACCACGAAACATGCTCAACAATAAACGGATCGAAATTCCCGCCATCCCAAACCTCGGCAATCATATGATGGAAGGAGCTTGCTATTGCAATTGATGTAGCATAGATAATCAGAGTAAGTGTTAGACTTCGAGCATAAGGACTTGATGAACGGAAAGTAATTCTTCGGTGCAAATAATGTGCAACTATACAACTCAATCCTTCTGATAAGAAAAAAGCAAAGCCAAGAGTGTAAGTGGGCCAAGGATCTAGAAAAACAAAAATCTTGTACAAAATAAAACAGATTGAGGTGTTAAACGCACCCACAATAGTGAATCTGATTGATTCACGAAAAAGCCGTTCAAGAGAATAAGGGGACATAGATTCACCAATCTGTTTCATTCCAAGATTCCAGATCTGGTGCTGGTTCTAATTCATCTACAACCTGTTCAGGTTCTTCATCAATTGGTGTGTTTTTTGGAAGTTCTACTAATATTGGGCCAGTTTCCGGAGTGACAAATTCTTCTTCCACTTCAGGTAATGACTCAAGCATCTCTTTGATTTTTGGAATATCTACTCTATCTAGTTCACTCACTGGTTTTTCACTTAATTCAATTCCCAACTGTCCCCAAGCATCCTGTAAAACTTTGGAATCTACCTGTTGCGGCGCTGTTCGCTTTCGTTGCTCGATTTCCAATTTTGCTTGAGCAGCTTCTTCTGCTCGAAGTTTCATGTCTTCTAATTCAAAGGCTCTTTTTACCTCTAGTTCATGCTTCCTTCGAGCCATTTCTTCTTGAGCGGCCTTACTAGGTCTATCCCATCTCTTCCAATAGTAATGGAAAACTGGAACCAGAATAAGAGAGAGCCATGCGCCAACGGCAATCCACCCCCTAGGCCCCAAGACCATAGACTGTGAGAGCATTGTGTTAGTAAATTGAAAGGGGGATAACAACAATTAGATCCACTTTGCTAACGTTTCAGCAATATGTACCGGAACATCTCCTGCAACTAGACCAGGGCCTTTGGACACAACAGCTTCCATTCCTGCCTCTCGTAATAACGCACAAGCAAGACGAGCAGCAGGCCAAGGTTCCATTCCTTGAGCCAATAAACCTCCACATAATCCTGCTAACAAATCACCAGTACCTCCTGTAGCCATTCTTGGATGTCCTCCAGTAGCAAGACAACCCCTACCAAATGGACCAAGTAATCGATCCACTGATCCTGTTACGATTACTACCCTGCCTTCAGGATCGTTTTTCACATTCAAATGTGGCCTTATTGCAGCAACTTCAGGTCCGATCCATTCTTCAGCCTCCCTTGAATGAGGAGTTACGATTCCACGTAGTTTTTCTGGCCATGAACCGCGTGGCAAAGCTGCAATTGCATCAGCATCCACAACAACCGGAATACCCCCTTCAGCAGCAATATACAACAAACGAGCAACTGCACGTATTGTTTCTTCACCTCTACCAAGTCCAGGACCAATTACAATTGATTGAACTCCTCTACCTGAAAGAATACGACCGATAAGATGCTCAACGGAAGACATTGTCAAAGTGACTTCATCAGGAATTGATTCTGGAATTAGATGAGGGGGCCACTCTACTCTATTTCGAGCCTCTTTCGGCATTGCAATATGTACTAAATCACATCCGCAACGTGCTGCTGCATCCCCAGACAAGATAGGTGCACCATGGTATGGTCCACCCCCAATAACGAGTAAACGACCGCGGTCACCTTTACGAGCATCTGGATCGAGAGGAGGATATCGAAGTGCATCTCCGGGACCACAATCCAATACTTCCTTTGGCCAAGGCAAGGGTGCTACACATAAACGACCAATGGCATGATGAATTGAACCATCTTCAGAGCGCATGCCTATTTTTTCTGAATGAAATGTTACAGTTGAAGTAGCTGAAATCATTAGTTCTGAATCAAAACCTGTAGGAATGTCGCAGGCTACTACTGGAACAATATCTAGATGCGGGTTTATCCACTCCATTACTGCTGCTACATCTCCTCGAGGTTTTCCACCGTATGTTCCAGATCCTAATAATGAATCAACTATCATTCGAGGTTTTGATTCTTCAGAAACCATTGGCCAAACATCAATTTTAATTCCTGCATCTCTACATCTACTTCTATGATATTCTGCTGCTTCTCCTTTCTGAATTACATGAGTGGCTATTATTCTTACAGGATGCCCCATCTCTTTGAGAGAAACAGATGCTGCAAATCCATCTCCACCATTATTTCCAGGTCCACAAAGAATCCAAATTTCTCTATGCTCTGCACCTTCTAACGATTCTGCAATCCTAGCAGCCTCCGATGCTACAGCTTGGCCTGCAGCCTCCATCAAATCTATTGTTTGTACCTCTAATGCTGTAGCGTTTGCATCGAAAACTCCGACCTCTGCAATGTGCATTGTCCAAGTATCCATAACATTCGGAACAAGGTGAAGGTCATCACGCTTCTCATATTATGCTAGTTCAGCATTGAGAACTGTAGATTCAGAGGGGTTATCTAAACTGCCTCCAGTCCAAACTTCACCTAGAGCAAGAATCATTTCATCTTCTCCACCAGGTAATGTATCGATTGGTACTTCTGCACCCTCTGGTACATTTCTGTACAATGGACGACTTACAAGCCACCGGTTGAGGAATAAGAATACTGTTGCTGTAACGCCCCAGAATAATAGAACAATAGTTATCCCTTTGGGATTTGTTGGATCCCATGGATTATCTACATTCAACAATAAATCAACAAAGTAAGAACCCATCAATATAGCGAACATAACCGGGAATCCAAGATACATGATGTAATCCCACCACTTACCAATCCACCAATCATTATCTCCAGTATTGATGAAATCATCTCTAAATGATGAAACTCCATTATCTAGATAATCTTGCCAATTAAAACCATCAATATCATTTTCATCCTGCCATACCTTGTATCGATTCCAACCATACTTCCAAATTGAGAAAGCGATGAATAAACCACTGAACATTAGGCCATAGCCCCAAATGTGATCTTGAACCTCAAGGAACTGGGGGAAAGCAACTCCTGTTGATTCGTCCATCAGAATCCAAAGTGCGGCGCTGGGTAACCCGAATAGGAATAATGCGCCACCGGTGAATCCAACAGCTTGACTTCTATCAACGCCATGATCTACAAAATTTCTGACACACAGTTCAATGGTTGAAATCATGGATGTTAGTGCTGCAAAAGAAAGGGCAAGGAAGAACATAGTTACCATCGCCAGTTGAACTACAGGTCCTCCAGGTGCCTGAGCAAATACTTCTGGAAGAACAAGGAATGTGATCGCACTCGAACCACCACTGACTGCAGAAAGTGGATCTTGGACAACAGAGAAAATTGCCATCATTACAGTTAGGCCTGCTATGATACTAATGCTGTTATTTGCTAGACACATAGTTGCAGCGTTAAGAGTTGTGTCCTCATCTTTACGCATGTAAACTGCGTAAGTAATACACATTCCCATTCCAGCGGAACAAGACCAAGCAGACTGGGAAAGTCCAGAAATCCAAGTTTGGGGTTCTAGCAAATATTCTGGTTGAATACTAAACATGTATACAAAGCCATCAAGTGTTCCGTCTTGTGCATCCATCAAAATTGAAAGGAATAAAGCGCTGAAAAGAAGAATGAACAATGATACCATTAGAATTACATTGACTTTTTCAATCGCTTTTGCTCCTCTCCAAATTGCAGCCATAGTGATAGCGACTGCTAAAAATTGGAAAATGATAACTTGAGAAGGATCCTGTAGAAAATCATTCCAAACCTGAGTTGTATCCACCCCTTGTCCTAAACCTCCAGATGCTGCTGCAGAGAAATATTTCAGACACCAACCAGTAACTACAGCGTAATAGAATCCAATCGCTGTAGAAATCCATGCAGTCCACAATCCCATCCATGCAAAGCGTTTACCGGCAAAAATACGGAAGGCTCCGACTGTACCTGTTCGTGCTCTCTTTCCTATCGCAAATTCGGCAATAACTAGTGGTACCGACCAAACGAATAGGAATATTAGCCAAGGAACAAGGAAGGAACCTCCTCCATTAGCACCAACCATTCTTGGAAATCTCCAGATATTTCCAGTACCAATAGCTGCGCCTATAGTAGCGAAAATAAGGCCCATTCTACCGCCAAAGGTATCTCCTGCCATACTCAAATCCCCTTCAGTCGATCGATCAAAACTGCTTTAGTTCCTGATGTTGGAAGTCCATTTTCACCCAACTCAGTACGAAGTTGGGCTACAGTCATCGCTCCATAGTCTCTTGAAGCTCTACTGTTCTCCATGGATTTTTCAACGATTTCCGTTTGATCATTATCTTCCTCATCCTCACTAAACATCTCTCTCAGAGTAAAAACAAGTCCACCCCATACAACTCCAGCCACTATCAAGAACATGAACAACGCAAGTAGAGAACTCCCAAATCCAGCACGATATGGCAAGGTCATAACATAATAATCACCAGGTTCCTCTCCAGGTGCAGGATAATTGATTGGGAATGCACCGTTGGTAGTACCAAGCATCGCACGATAGTGAATCTCTCCAACACTAGTCTCTGGCACTGGGATATTGGCAATAGCGGTAGTTCCATTTGAACCATCTAATAATTCACAACGAATCGTCGTCTCCTCAAATCCAGTCATTGACCAAGGCTGAACCTCTTTCCATTCAGTTGGACCGTAGTCGTTCTGCATTCGATTCGGAGTAACTTGTCTATACATGACATGACTTCGATTTACATCATTAGTCAATGGGAAGTTAGGGTGAAGGCACAATTCAATCGGGATATCTCCTTCTTCTGGAATCGTGATGTTAGATGGACTTTGCATCCACTGAACTTCGTCCATACCTAATCCAAAGACAGCACGGAAAGCAGGATCATCAGCAACTTCAACCATGTAGAATGTTGGACCCATATTCAACACAGAAATATGATCAATATCATCTGGATGTTCATGGAAATTGTTACCAATTTCCATGGTAAAACAATACGAATTATGAACTCCATAATGCCAGTCACAAAAATCACCAGTTGTAGGATATAGATCTGAAGATTGAATATTTTCGTAATTTGTCATTATTGCCATCTCATCTCCATGATAAACTAAGAAATCATGATCAGGCGTTTGACAGTCGGTGCAATGGCCCCATGGATAAAGAATAAGTTCACTAAATGAATGCCAATTGAATACAACTTTGAATTCCGATGCTCCATCTCCGTTGTCGTCATTCATTTCAGTGAGGTCTTGGATCATTTTGGTCTCTGGCTCTGTATTTCCGCCTACCCAATCTTCATCTATTAGTCCATCACCATCGTTATCGTCGCCATCAACGGCATCTTCATTGTAAATTCCATCGTTATCGTCATCATTGGTATCTACTGGGCCGTTGTACACGTCGTTGTTAGTAGTGCCAGCAATACAATCTCCTGGAATTAGAGGGCCTGTTGCTCCTAGAGGTGCGCCCCACTCATACTGATAGTTACGATTCAAATCAACTCCATCACAAGCGTCATCAACGTCCTCATTTAGATTAGGAATAGGGCCAGCGTCAGTTAGAGTATTGTCACGTAGATTCTTTCTCCATCCACTCTTGGCACAATTTTCCCAAGCTGTTTCTCCACAGTAAACCTCACGATCATATCGAACACCATCTACATTGAGCATTGGGATAAGGTAAATCTCTCTAGTATTGACAAGGTCAGTAATCCACTGTTCAGAAATATCCTCGTCCACACCATGATCACCAGGACCGCAAGGTGTACCATCACCATTACTATCCTGACTTGAGGCATTTAGTGAAAGGCAATCCCCATCATCATCGATTACACCGTCTCCATCTGCATCACCATACGGATCTTCATCGATGAGACCATCTCCATCGTTGTCAATCCCTGCTTTCCCATAATAGTGAGCAACCATCTCCAAGAACATCATTGGGACTTCGTAGGACATCCACTCACGAGCATGATGATTTCCTACCAATAATACATCTGGACGTTCAGGGTAATTACCACAATCTCCAACGAAATCGTTACAATCGCCACCTTGAGGGTTTACGGTGATTTTTACCCATGGACTTCTATGGTTGTAAAACCAACCTTCGTAGGTACTAGCAGTTGTTGTCTGCCCTCGAGCATTTTCTCCTCCATTTAACCCCTCGTGGAAGGTCATAATATTGCGGTTGTTCTCAGCAAGGTGTTGCATTCTATCTTTCATTGTGAAGTATGTATGATACTCCTTGAACTGAGCTGCATCATCACCTCCCCAAGGATAGTAATCATCAACATAATCTGTAGACCAAATGTCTAGAGGGCTGTTGTTTTCTACAGGTTCTTCTTGAGCTTCAACTGAACCCAACATACCTCCCACAGGCATGAACAAGAACAACATTAGTACAACGTGGACAAAGATTCGGCGCATTGCGGACATGGGCGTTCAGGCTCTCACACTCGCCCGCACCACTTCAAGCCGACGCTTGTATGATAGTTGGCCGAAACGGATTCAAAGTACCTACTCCCCCGGTACACTATGGAGAGCCTGATAACAGCCATTCCTGGATGGGATGGAGATGCAGTATTCGGATTCAATCAAGGTACAATGGTAGTAGTTCTAATCTTCTTATTGGGCTGTGTAGGCATTAGAATGGCCCTTGCGAATTATATTTCGAAAGTTTTCATGAAATTTGGAATCAAACAAAAAATAGCAATAGTTGCAGTACGGGATTCGTCAGGAACACTAGGTACTGCAGTATCTGCAGGATTAATGATGATTTTAATTCAAAATTTATTAGATACAGATCAAGCAAAAATGCCATCTTTAGTAGAAGATGTGGCGCTTCCGCTTACTGAGTTAATATTCTATTTCGCTCTTGTTTTCTGGGCTTTTCGTTTAGTACCTGCTATCTACGCAATCGTTGATCGATTCGATGGAGATGGAGAAATGGAAGGTACAACCAGAACTTTGATCTCCGCTCTTGAAAGTATAATGAGATTCTTTATTGTAGCATTTGGTGCAGTTTTGATTGCAGGTTCTTTAGGATTCGATTTAAGTGCAATTCTAGCAGGACTTGGAATTAGTGGAATTGCTCTGGCATTAGCAGCCAAAGATTCTGTTTCGAACATGTTTGGAGCAGTTACAGTACTACTCGATAGACCGTTCAAAGTTGGAGATTGGGTGGTTATCGGAAGTAGCGAAGGAGAAGTAATTGAAATCAATTTTAGAACTACACAAATTAGAACTTCAATTGATTCTGTTGTCACATTTCCAAATGCAAATTTAGTTAATACTCCGATTGAAAACTATGGACTTAGACGTTGGAGAAGATATCAACCAATTTTACATCTAGATCTAGACAGTAATCCAGATTCGGTAGAAAAATTCTGCAATAAGATATTTGAGATGATTCAATCAAGTGAAAAAACAACCAAAAAAGAGGCGTCATCAGTTCAGGTTCAATCTCTTGGACCGCAAGCAATTGACATTGCATGTAATCTTTATTGGGATACATCATCTGCAACCGAAGAAAAAGAATTGAAACAAAGTTTCCTGTTAGACATCATGAGGGCTGCAAAACAATTAGATTTGCATTTCTTTGAACCTAGATTAAGACTTCAAGAGTGAGGTGAAATATTGCCGTTAATGGTACTTCTTAGACACGGTCAATCAGTCTGGAATGCTGAAAATAAATTCACTGGATGGACTGATGTCGATCTTTCTCCGAAGGGTGAGAAAGAGGCAGAATTGGCGGGAAAGAAACTATCTGAAATTAAATTTGATGTTGTACATACCAGTGAGTTAATTCGTGCTCAAAGAACTGCGAAAATAGTAATTTCTCAGAACAAATATTCAGATAAACCAATTACTCATCACGATCAAAGATTGAATGAACGACACTATGGATCATTACAAGGACTGGATAAAGACGAAACTCGACAAAAATTTGGTGCAGAACAAGTTCACATTTGGAGAAGATCTTTTGATATTCCTCCACCTGATGGAGAAAGTCTTGAGATGTGTGCAAAAAGGACACTTCCATATCTAAACGAAGAGATCGAGCCAGATCTTCAATCTGGAAAAAATGTGCTAGTTGCTGCGCACGGAAATTCATTAAGAAGTATAGTTATGTCAATCGAAAATTTAAGTCCTAACGAGATTTTATCTGTAGAAATACCAACTGGTGTTCCAATTCATTATCAATATGAAAATGGAAAATATTCGAGGATTAATTAGCATCTCCTACAGACTTTCGGAGACTTTTGATGAAACGAAATAACAACCGTGAAAAAATCATCGAAGCAATCAAGAAAAGGATAGAAATCCACCAAGGATTTTCAGTTTCTGTTACTAAAAACCAAGTGACTAGTAGTATACCGGCTCCATAAAATGCCCTAAAAATAGAGAATAAAATAAATGATTTAAACAATGGATTTTCCACTAATCGGGAGAACCAACTACTCTCCATGTCATTTCTAGAGAAACCTACTGGAAAATAGTGTCGTTACATTGGAAGATTCATGTTTGATAACCTTCCGTGTAGGTTCAATGGACATCGTTCTAGTGCTATCGTTTTTGTTTTTCATGACGATTTTCGCAGGTGTAGGTCTTGCTTCGATGTTTGTTAAAGAGGATACAACCGACGATTATCTAGTAGCTGGAAGAGGGATGCATCCTGCGCTTGCAGCTCTTTCTGCTGTGAGTACTTGGAACTCAGGATACATGTTCATCGGTTTTATTGGATTTACTTACATGATGGGATTCAACGTATTATGGCTAGGGGTTGTTTCAACAATTGGGCAAGTTGTAGCATGGATGTGGCTATACAAATTTATACAAAAAGAAGGGGAAGAGAGAGGAGTTCGTTCTTTATCTTCTCTAGTTTCTGAAAAAGCAGGTGCTCCTGAAGCAAAGTTGGCAGCAATATTGTCTGTACTTTTTCTGAGTATTTATGCTGCTGCACAATTAACATCGGGCGGAAAAGCNCTNTTNGTNATGATGGGNTGGNNTGAANTNGTTGGNATTCTNATNGGATTTGTNTTAGTTGTNGCNTANTGNTATGCTGGNGGGATCAGAGCATCAATTTGGACTGACGCTGCTCAATCATGTGTAATGATTGTAGGATCTACTATCTTGTGTTGGATTAGTGTTCAAGAAGTGGGAGGTTTTTCAGGNCTAANAGACGGATTAAATCAACAAGACCCTGCTTTGACTAATTTCCTGCCTCCTGGGCTAATGTTCGGTTTGACTCTTTGGATTGCTGCTTTCTTCTTGGGTGGACTAAGTGTAGCTGGACAACCTCAAGTTGTCTCCAGAGTTATGACGCTAGGAGATGACAAAGATCGAAAAGAAGCAATGATTTGGTTTTTCGTTTGGCAAACTCCTTTCATTATTCTAATGCTAATTATTGGATTGGCTAGCAGAGTATTGTTTACAGACAGTGATTTCGACGCCGAACTTGGCTTACCTATGATGGCGATGGAAACAATGCCAGCAATTGGTGTTGGAATGATTTTGGCATCGATATTCGCTGCAACTATGTCTACTGCTGACAGTCAAGTTTTAGCTTGTACTGCTGCGATTACAGATGATATTAAACCTGAATGGAATCANGATCATAAAACCACAAAGCAAGTCACNATTGCTGTTGCTGCATTNGCCACCNTNATATCTGTAGGTGGATTGTATGTTCCTGGCGGAGATTCTGTTTTTCAATTGGTTGTCTTTGCTGTGTATGGGCTTGGTGGTGTTTTTGTTCCTCTGCTAATAATTCGATGGGCAGGATACAAACCAGACACTACGCATTCCGTTTCAATGATGGTCGCTGCCTTTAGCGGCGTTTTCATCTGGACATTACTTGGATATGATGGTGCAGATGGTGTNTTTCCTTCAGTTCCTGGAATGGGAGCTGCATTTGCNACACACTTTACTATGAATTATATTAGAACGCCAAAGGTTGCACCTCTTGGAAGATTTAACTTACCTAAGAAAAGCCAGTATGGCGCGGTAGCTGCAGCGATTCTAATTCCATTCGGAGCTGCTGAAACTATTTACTTTGTGGGCGCTCCAGAATCAACCNAAGGNGCNGGNGGNGTAGGAAATTATTCTATTTCNGGTGAAATATATTACGAAATTTTAGGAAATAGCACCGAATATGTCAGTGATGGCGAAACCCTGATGATTGATTTGAATACCAACAACATTGAATGGGCTACTGATAACCGAAATGTGGTAGGCGTTCAAGTAACACTTACCTACAGTGAAGATGAAACTAGCAGTGGTGCGGGATGTGCTGCTCCAGGAGCCTCACAACCTGATCCAGACACAATCACTGGAACTATAACTCACGATGAATATAACGTAACTGAGAGTGGACAAAACCAAGGACAGGGGAGCTCTTCACACTCACTAAATGTTGAATGGTTTAATTCTACTCTATTTTTTACTGGCAATGCAACTAACATGTCTGAATCAGAAATAAAAAATGAGCTGGACTCAATGGGTGCTGGGTTAGGGTTGTATTTTTTGGAAATTAACGTAGAAGCTGAAAGTAATGATGGTGTAGGATGTAGCCATACTGATAACGGTGAAGAAGTCGAATATTTAGTCGAAGTTATACTCCTTGACTATGAAATTACCCCTGCTTAGTGACGAGGCTAAGTATCTTATAAGCCCCCAGTTTGAAAGTTTAGGGATAGTTAATGGCAAAAGAAGAATATGAAACTCCGCTTATTGATGTTTACAACCGAACTCACATGGATGCTCTCCATGAGGATGGAAGCTGGTATCACCAGTATTTACCAGAAGGTGTTTTTTTAGAAGACTTAGGGCAAATTATTGAAGAAGAATTAATTAAAGCTTACAATGAGGTAGAAAGAGAAGCCGATGACTTCTTTGAAAAAGAAATTAGAAAAAGATTTGAGAAAATCTTTGCCCAAGCAAATCCAAAAGATCTTCGTGGGCTTTTACCAAAGAAACCTCCTGTTAACTGGGCAGAATTGCCTGTAGAAATTCAACGTGAAATGCAAATTATGCATGATAATGCTGGCAGTGAAGGTATTACAGAGAGAACATTGAAAAAGAGGGTTCGACAATACCTAGTTGACCAATTTATCATAGACGAGTGATTAAAATGGCTAAAAAAGACGTAACAAAACCAATCAGCCTTGACCCCCGCGGTGGCCGTCCTAGAGAAAAATGTGTGACGTATATCGAGGGAATTGACCGTATTTTGAACGGTGGACTTCCAATTGGAAATATTGTATTGTTGGCTGGAACTGTGGGTTCCGGAAAAACAACTTTGGCAATGGAATACTTGATTAACGGGGCAAAAAACGGAGAAACCTGTTGTTACATCTCTGTTACAGAGCCTTCATCGAAAATGTTATCAAATTTACAAACATACGGATTCTTTGATGATGCGCTCGTCAAAGACGGACGTTTGAACATCTTTGATTTGACTGTTATCAATGACAGACTAGGTGTTGAGAGATTAGATGGTACTTATTCTTCAAAAGATATGGAAGCTCTACTCGGTGCATTCGAAGATATTGTAGATGAGTTGGGAGTTACTAGGTTGGTTATTGACTCTATAACTGCTATTTGTTACCAATTACCTGATAAAGGAAGTATCCGTAATTTCATTTTTAGATTAAGTCAATTCTTGAGTACTTTTGGATGTACAACCATGTTAATTTCGGAAACCGTTGTTGATTCTAAAACTCAAACTTATTCTATCTTTGGAGTCGAAGAAGCTGTTGCCGATGGAGTTATTCTAATGGGTAATATCATACGCCAGGGAGACTTACTGAGGAGTCTACAAGTTGTTAAAATGCGTGGAACAAAGCATTCTCGTGCTAGACACCTTATCGAATTAACGCCTGTTGGATTGGCCGTTGTTCCTCTACTAAAATGGGGACAAGATGGAGGACAAGCGTTTACATGAGCATTAAGGATACTGCTCAATCCATTATCAAAAGTATCAACGGCGGTGACACACTAACAAGCGTCAGCTTAAGTGCTGAAAATTTCCATTCTGATACTGTAAAACTTGTTTCGGTATTGGTGGGTAAAAAATTAGGAGGAATTTATGTTACTACATCAAGACCTTCATCACACATTAGGGCTGAACTGGAAGAAGCCGGAGCTGATCTTTCTGACTTATATTTCGTTGATCTAGTTTCAATGACTGTCGGAGGAAATACTTCAGACCCTAGAACTTTGTTCATTGAATCTCCAACTATGCTAGAATCTATTCTTTTGAACATTACTTTGTTAGAAAGACGTCTAAAATCTAAACGTAGGTTTGTAATGTTCGATTCTGTCAACGGATTAAGTATCTACTCTGAACCAAAAGTTTTGAGAGAATTTATTAACGTTTTAGGAAATTCTATGAGGATCAAAGAAATTTACAGTATGTTAATGACTGTAAAAGAACAAACAGACGCAGAATTAAATTCTGCATTAAATTTATTATCAGATAAAATGATAGGTGAATAAAATGGCTGAAAAAATAGTTTCAACTGGAATTGAGCGATTAGATGAGGCATTAATTAACGGTGAAGGTGTCGTATTAGGAAGTTCTATCTTAATTGAAGGGTCATCTGGATCTGGAAAAGAATTGTTGTCTAAACAATTTGCTTCTGCAGGAGTCGGTTCCGAAACTGTTGTATATTTCTCAACCGATGAAACCTCCGATGAGCTTATTGATATTTTTGAGCAATACCGATGGGCTACCGATTTACGTATTGTTAACGTAGGAACTCAATATTTTGAAAAAGTTCTTTCTCGTGAACTCCAAGCTTCTAGATTCAAACAAGAAGGATTATCTGTTTCTGAATTAAGAAATCTAGGATCTTATGGTTCTACATCAGATCAAATTAATTTTGTCGCAGATATGACTTATGAAATTTCTAAATTGCAATCACCTTTCCGTGTCGTTATAGATTCATTAGATTTCTTTCTACAGTACTATAATCCGCTTGAAGTATTGTCTGCAGTAAGAACGATTAAGGAATATGCACAAGCAAATGGAGGTACTGTAATGTACACTATTTCTGAAGGTGCACATGAACAAAAAATTCACAGTCAATTGGAAGCTATTTGCGACCTAGTTATTCAACTAGAAGTCGGTAGAATGGCTGCTGAGTTTGAAAACCGTTTAATTATCAAAAAGATTCGAAATCATCCTGAAAAAGCTGCTGTTATGATTTATGCTGTAACAGATAGTGGATTAACTCCAGAAATGATTACTCGTGTTGCTTGATGCATAGTTAAGTAAATTGAACGACTCCCAGATTACGGAATCACAGAAGAAAGGCGCTAAAGTATTCTACAGATTACCGAAATGGCTATCAATTTCTGTAAAACTTCTAAATGTAATTTCAACAAAATTAACTACAAGATTCCTTTGGAATGTATTTACAAAACCGTTAGACTTTAGAATGCGAGATGTTGAAAAGAACTTTTACAAAGAAAATAAATCTAAAGATTTTTTCTCAGAGACCTCCAATAAAACTATTAAAATTTATAATATAGCAGGAACAGGTCCTAAGATCCTTTTTGTCCACGGATGGAGTAGTCGAGCTAGTAAATTTCATAAGATTATTAGTGAATTTAAATCTCAGAATTTTGATATTACTATGGTTGATATGCCTGCTCATGGCCAATCTTTATCAAAAAGAAGTCATTTACCTGAATTCTCTGATGTAGTTTACGACTTATCAAAGAATAATGGACCGTATGATACGATAATTGGCCATTCCATGGGGGCAATTGCTGCACTAAATGCTGCAAACATGGGTCAAAAATTTAGAAATATTATCCTTATTAGCCCGGCAGCGTATAGAATTGAAGCTATTTTTAGAAATTTTGTTTCTCTCTTTGGATTATCTGAAGACTTTTACGTTAAAAGTATGTTCGATTCCTTTGAGGCTAAGGATGGTCGAAAACCTATCGACTACGGACCAGATAAATTCGCTTCAGATATCAAATCAAGATGTCTTATCATTCATTCTGAGGATGACGCGCAAGCTAGCTTCAAAGTTGCCGAAAAAATTCACGCTGATATTGAAAATAGCAAATTAATTATGACTGAAGACTTAGGCCATATGAGAACGTTAACTGATGAAAAGGTTATTACAAAAATAGGCGAATTTATTTCATCATAAAAATGCTTACTTGGCTATTATTTTATTTTAAGCTTTACTGGATTTAATATTTTTAGCAAACTACATAAATTGGGTTCAAATAGACAGCTATGAAAGAGATCGTGGTGAGCTCGATGGCTCCGAAACCGATCGGTCCTTATTCACAAGGTGTCGTGTCTGGAAACTTTATTTTCCTAAGTGGTCAAGTTGGCCGTAAACACGATGCTACAGATTTAGAAAATGGTGTAGCTAATCAAACAAGGCAAGCTATTCTAAACATAAAGGCCGTTTTAGCCGAAAAAAATCTAACTTTAGATAACGTAGTAAAATCAACTGTTTTTCTTGCAGACATGAATGACTTTGCCGAGATGAATGCTGTCTATGCTGAATTCTTTGATGAAGATACTGCTCCTGCTAGATCCACAGTACAAGTTGCTGGCCTTCCATTGAACGCTGAAATGGAAATTGAAGTTATGGCTTCATTGGACTAATTATGTACGTTATAAGTGGCTCAACTCACCAAAGATTAGGTGCATCTTTAGCTGAAGAAATGGATGCTGAATTTTGTGGTGTTGTTAATCGGCATTTTCCCGATGGTGAAAGATATATTCGTGTTTTAATGGACGTAAATGGTCAGGATGTTGTTGTCGTTCAAAATACTTTTCCTGACAAGAAAATTGTAGAGCTTCTCTTAATTTTACAAGCTGTAAAAGAAGCTGGAGCAAAGACAATAACTTGCGTTATCCCATACATGGGATATTCAAGGCAAGAACGTATTTTTCAATCAGGAGAAGCTCGTTCTGCAAAAGCTATTGCTAGCGTAATTGGTGGAATGTGTACTCGAGTTTTTACTATCAATGTTCACACTCCTGAAATTTTACAATTCTTTGGATGTGAAGCTAATGATATCAACGGCTCTAGAGAAGTTGTAAGATATTTGAAAGGGTTCGGCCCAGACATGGTTGTAGCTCCGGATGAAGGGTCTAGGGATAGATGTACTCTCGCTGCTGATTTACTCAAAGTTCCTGTTCACGTCATGAAAAAAGTTAGAATTGATGGACGCACAGTAGAAACTACTTCTGGACAAGTAAATGTTAAAGGATCTACCGCGGTAATTCTTGACGATATCATTTCTACTGGAGGAACGATAGCAACTGCTGCTAATATTCTACGTGACGGAGGCGCTGAGAGAGTCTTTGCTGCTTGTACGCACGGTTTATTCATTGAAGACGCTGCGAACAGATTACGCGTTTGTGATGACATTTTGAGTTCTGATACCTTGGAAGGGGTTTACACTAGATTTTCAGTTGCACCTGCAATTGCTGATGCACTGTAATGTTCTGGAAAGGGCCTCTGTTTACAAAAGATGGATTTATTGATACTTGTATTGATTTAGAGACTTGCGAATTTATTAGTAAAGAAAAAGAAGAAGATGGGATCCTTGTTCCTCTTTTTCGCAACTGTCATACTCATCTAGGAGATACTGGGGCAAGAAAATCACTGCCTGATGATCTTAGTTTGGTTGAGTTAGTTGGGCCTGATGGATGGAAACACAAATGGTTAGAAGAAAATAATATCGAAAAGTCAATTCTAGAAGGATTAAAGGAAGCAACATTTTCAGCCACTGGATTAATTATGGATTTCAGAGAAGGTGGTCAAAAGGGAATTGAAGCCTTTGAAATGCATGATTATCTAGGAACAAGTATTCTCCTAGGGAGGCCATCTGAAGATGATAACCTTCCAGGAAAACATGCGGGAATTAGTAGTCTAGCAGATGTTGGAGATTTAGCGCTCTTAATGAGCTCTCAAGCTCGATCAAGAGATGGACTAGTAGGAATACATCATTCTGAAAATGAGCACGAAAATATCGAAAAGCTCCTTGAATTGAACCCAGACTTTGTAGTTCATCTTTGTCATGCAACTGATGAAGATTTAGAAAAATTAAAAGAATCAAATATTTCTGTTGTGGTATGTCCAAGAAGTAATGACTATTTCGGGAATAGACCGCCTGTAGAAAAAATGATTGAAATAGGGCTAGACTTGGGATTTGGTACTGATAATGGAATGATTTGTAGTGTAAACATGCTCGATGAAATAAGATTTATTGACCAAAATTATTCTTCTATAGNTAAACACAAAATCTTAGAAATTGCTTGTTTTGGACTTAATGAAATGTTTAATAAGGACGAAGCTTCAAGATATTTTAATCCGAAACTAAGTGGATGGGCTTTGCTTTCANGAGAAGCTAGTGACAATTATGAGTCTGTTTTCAGCCCTAAAACAACCGTTTTGGGAGCAAGATGGAGAAATTAAAGTGGATTTTCAAAAGATAATCTCAGTCGCAACAAAACGAGGTATCTTTCAGCCAGCATTCGATGCATATGGCGGATTAGCTGGATTTCTAGATTATGGGCCTGTGGGCGTCAGGATGCGTAGGCGTATTCTAGAAGTCTGGAGAAAACACTACGTAATCAATGCTGGATGCTTAGAGTTAGATGGTGCATTAGTAGGTCCTGAAGCTCTATTTCAAGCATCAGGACACTTAGGTGAATTTGATGATGCTTTAGTTGACTGTGAAGAATGTGGCAAACAATTCCGCGCCGACCATCTTGTAGAGGACGGTGAAGAAATGTCGAGAAAGGATTTGGCGAAAGCAATTACCAATGTTTCTTGCCCGAATTGTAGTTCTACTCTATCTGAAATGAGTGCATTTAATTTGATGTTTTCTACTTCAGTGGGGGCTGGAAAGGGATCTCCAGGTTATTTACGCCCTGAAACTGCTCAAAGTATTTTCTTAGCATTTCCGTGGCTATTNAGACAAAATAGAGGAAANCTNCCNTTTGCAGGNGCACANATTGGCCGATCTTTCAGAAATGANATTTCTCCAAGGCAAGGNCCTCTNAGGATGAGAGAATTCACTCANATGGAAGTTGAACATTTTTTCTTACCTNGTGATGANCCTATTCTTCCNTCTGAATTAAAAGACACAAAAATTACTCTTTTACCTGCCGATGAAAAAGAATCTCAAACTACAGTAGGCAAAGCATTAGAATCAAATATTGTTAATTCATCTTTGGTTGCTACACATCTAGCAAGNGCTCAAAACTTCCTGATTTCAATAGGTGTTCCTANTGAAAAATTAAGATTTAGNCANCATGGTTCCAACGAAATGGCTCACTATTCAAGTGATTGCTGGGATGGTGAAATTAACACTTCATT
>FUFK010038296.1_pt1 | contig 17655 bp, 15 predicted proteins | sample 1021851 | NCBI WGS metagenome assembly FUFK01 (sample SAMEA51879418, study PRJEB19060) | metagenome | reverse complement strand
TTATTTCATCATTCGATGCCTCAAAACCAACCTCTATATTTTTTACAATATCCACCAGAATTTCATCTTTTTTACTCTTATAGAGATCACCCAACATATAGGCCATTAATAAACCTCTTAGTGTATGAAAACTTTCTATCGCACCGTTAAAATCGGGTATATCACTCCCTACCTCACANCCAATAGTTTTTAAGTGTGGAACTACNGTTNTAAAGANACTNCTNACCTCTTGTTGAACAGGGACCAAACCTAAGTCTTCCGTAACNGCTACNTTTGCCGGTAANTCAAAAGCATCANCNGCTTCAAGAAANGAACTGCATGTATGNTCAAAAGATAATGGATCGGTTTTGCAATAGCCAGACATNGCATCAAGCATTAGACCNATGTCTTTNACACATCTTGCCAGAGGACCNTCGACCCACAGTGGGTCAAATCTATTATAACGTANACCNCTNGGNACAACTCCNATNCTAGGTCGTAAGCCAACAATATTATTGAAACTAGCAGGAGTTCTAAGACTTCCACCTAAGTCATTACCTGTGGCTAGCCAAACCTGCTTTGTAGCTAAAGCAACTGAGGAACCTCCAGATGAACCACCGGCGATTTTATTTTTGTTAAAGGGGTTCTTTGTAACCCCGTATACTGGATTAAAGGTGTGTCCCCCTGCCCATTCTGGAACATTTGATTTAGCCACAGGGAGCGCACCATTTTGTTCTAAGCGGGCAATTGTTGAGTCTGATTTCGATGGAATATTGTTACTAAATATTTTTGAGCCAAATGTAGTGGGAACTCCTGCTACATCATTATAATCCTTAACTGCTATAGGTAATCCTAAAAGGCTTTTTTTGTTTTGCCTCTCACTATCAATATTGATAATTTTTGCTTTTGTGAGAGCCTTATCATAAAAAGTGTAGGGTAGCGCATTAACTTGTTCATCCACTTCTAAATGCCTTTCTTGTGAGGCTTTTAAAAGCTCAGAACTGCTTACTTCCTTTGTTCTAATTAAATCCACTGCTTCAAAAGCATATTTGTCTATTAACTCATTTCCCATATTTTGGCCCTTAGCTATTGTTAAATTCTATAACTTTTTTCATTTGGGATACATTTATTTCATCAAAAACCATGCCTTTCTCTTCATCTAGCAAATAATTTACTAATTTTGCTATATCATCTGGCTCAATAGCATTATCTTCACTTTTCCCAGGCCGAAAATTTTTATCATCAAAAAATTTTCCTCTTACCATNCCTGGATTTATTACTGTAACGAATATATTATTCTTNGCTGTTTCCTCTCTGATTGATTGAGCAAANCCACGCAAACCNAATTTTGTAGCCGAATAAACNGATCCTTTTTGCCCTCCCTTTAGGCCNGCTTCAGAACCAATTAATATTAATTTTCCATTATCAATTTTCTTTAAATGAGGTAACACGACCTTCGCTGATACGATAACAGAAAGTAAGTTAACATCTAGCATGGCTTTTATTTTTGATACAGAAAGGTTCTCTATATTGGAAAATTCTCCGACCCCGGCACAATGCACCAAACAACAAATCTCTTCATTATTCCTNACAATATTTNACAGTTTCGTCTCTAGTAGTTCAGTATTTTGGAGATCTAGAATATGGTGAATATAATTTTTCTTTTTTTCATCCAAAGAAGAAACTTTTCTACCTATACCGATCACAGAAAAACCACTGTTAAGCAAAAGTGTTGATACAGCCTCTCCAATTGTGCCGGTCGATCCTATGACAATGACTTTTTTAATGNTATCTCCTAATTTTTCTCANCCACAAGAAAAGAACTTTCTTGCGTCACNATACTTCATAAGCTCTAATCGACAATATTCATTCATCTCATTTTCTATAGACTGATCGTAAGAAATGATACCTTTATCATTTGATCTTAAAAATGATAATTCTTCGCTANTTGGATAATATTGGAGTAATTTATTGAAAAAACTTTTAGGAAATCTTAGCGANCCAAAAGAAACCGAATGGATGTTTTCCTCTTTNATTTCTTTAAAGATATTTGCAAATAANTCAGCGTATTGAGCCTTCCAATTANTACAATATATCAATGGATCGAACCTCAATCCAATCCTCCATCCTTTATTTGCTAAGTATTTCATGTTTTTTATCCGGGCAGACACTGACGGAGCTTTTTTGTCCAAAATCTGTGCTAAGGCCTCCGGCATAAGACTATACGCTACAATACAATTTGCTAGTGGATCATGCTTTCTAAATACCGTGTTATTGATACTTTTTGTCCTTATTTCGAATAGGGCCTTTTTATACCGACTAAAAAAGGGAACAAAATCATTTATGAAATTAGTTATTGGTTCCATAGCCAAAGAGTCNCAATCATAGCCCGTAAAAAACGTNATTTTTTNNTCTTTATGTTTTTTAATAGTCTTTNCGATTTCATTCTGATAGTCATGANAATTTACAAAGACTAGATAATTTGCTGAATTATACATGCCTTGTAAAAAACAATAAGAGCAATCGTATAAGCAGTTGTACATGTGGGAGAAATAATAATTGTTTTGATCTCCGATACCAAATCCCTTGGGGGCATCAAGAACAAATCCTTTTTGTTTTTTTGCAAGAATTAAAGCAGGGTTTGTTTTCTGAATCCTGAAATTCTGGTTTGATGGATTAAATACCTCTCCAAATCTTTTGATACTTGTAACTTTTGCATGTCTAAACTTTGAGATAATTTCTTGCGCTTTTTTAGTACCTATTATTTCATCTTCTGCGTAAATAGTATCAACCATGGTTCATCTCAACAGATTATCTGAAAATTTNTTTAAAATTTGAGAAGCNGTCATCCTTTGTCCAATCTCCTCTAATGGATTTCTCAGCGGAAATCTAGCTTGCCATTGAGTCAAGTATTTTCGCAGAGTTACCTTTTGACTAAATGTAAATTTTTTCTGCAAACATATTTCATCAAAATATTTTGGATCTCTAAGTTGTANAAAGANAATTTTCTGTAAATCGAGTAAATTTTCCAAAACTTTTTCTATGAATTGAATTTTTTTGGAAACTAGTATTTCCACCCTATGTNTGTCGATTTTNGATAAGTCTGNTCCAGGTGCATCTGAAATTATTTTCAAAACAGATACAAGCTCATAGGGTGCAATTTTTTTTGCAAAGCTAAAGAAACCATAACCCTCCATATCGTAAGCGCCATCATTTTCAAAAAGTTTTTCAGGTTTGTTGACCGTTATCAAATTACAGCGTTCAATATTATTATTCTTAAAAGCGGAGGGTGACGGATAATAGTTATCTTGAAAATCACTTGATGTTATTTTATCTATTTGGATCAGGTCTCCAACCTTAAAGTTTCTGCTCCCAACTATTCCAAAATTTATCCAAATAGTATTATATGAGGCATCGCTTTTTACATATAAGTAACTTGTAGCTGCAACCGCATTTAATTGTCCGATCCCCGAAAGAATAAGCCACATATCTAAATCTTTATTTTTATAAACCGGGAAAGGCGTAGTTNCTACCCTCTTCATGGCATAGTTTTTTATTATTTCCTCAGCTTCTCCTTTTAATGCAATCACCCACCTAACNGATACTCCTTCAAAATTTTTTTCAATCACTATTCTGCTTCCCAGTACTTTTGTTTTTCTAAATACTTATNGTAAGTAGATGTATTTGATCTCTTCTTCGCTCCTTGTATTAATATTTTAATTTTCTTTAGTAGCATACTCTTTGTTAACTGTCGCTGCCATTCATCCAAAACTGACGACCTTAACAAGTTTTCTAANGCTTGAACTCTAAACCTATCCATGCCCCAGTACTTTTTTGATAATTGNTCATTATGCCCACCATTTTTAATTGTAAGTTTTTGATCAACAAAATTTACTGGATATTTACAGCAAAAACGCAACCAAAAATCATAATCTTCGCAAACGTCTAAAGACTCNTCGAAAAGTCCAATATCATCNAAAACCTTTTTTNTAATAAGTACACTACTTGGAGAAATACAACAAAGTGGCAAGCAATTTTCAAAAATAAAACCCCCTCGTTTTTTATGAATTTCCTTCTGATTTAAAAAAATCTTATTTCTATACCATATTTCGTCGGTGTGGGATAAATCCGCAGATAATTTATCTCTAGAAATACTCTTAACTTGTTCTTCAAGCTTGCGTTTGTGCCATTGATCGTCTGAGTCTAAAAAAGCGATCCAATTACCTGATGCCTCTCGTATTCCAAAATTTCTNGCTGCACTTACGCCCTGCTTTTTCTGGATTAAAATCTTTACAGACTTAAAGTGCTTAGCAACCATTTCCGTGGTGTTATCCTCAGAGTTATTATCTACCAGAATGATCTCTAACGGTTGAAAAGTCTGACTTGAAATAGATTTAATTGCCTCTAGTACAAAATCTACTCTATTGAATGTAGGAACTACTACCGAAACGTTAAAGCCTTCCATGAGCCAAGATACCTCTTTACAGGAGTACAATATACCGTATCTACTAAACCATATTATTTTAATTAAAAGTAGTATTGCAATAGGCATGCTTACTGTATCCCTTAAGGATGAGTGAAATTTGAGACGATTTTTGGGTTATATATCGCTAGCTTTAACTTTTTCNTTGGTTCTTTATGCTCTTGACGGNTTATCACTAAAAAAGTTTTTAGATGTGAAACTCGAAATTGAATACACATGCAACACATATCCAACTATATGCAGAAGTCTCTTTTCCTTTCTTTACATAATTGTCGTTTCTGCTTCCATACCATTAGCAACAATTCTTTCCATATTTTCAGGAATACTATTCGGCGTTTTTCAGGGAACTTTATTATCAACTTTATCTGCNACGTTTGGAGCGCTATTNAGTTTTATCTTGGTACGCTACTTCCTAAAAAGTTTTTTGCATAATCAAAGGACAGCTTCTTTTGATGCGTTTCAGAAAATGTTTATCAAAAATGGTATATTCTATTTGTTNGCGATTAGAATGATACCGGCGTTTCCATTTTATCTAGTTAATATCTTTATGGCCTTTACCCCAATAAAGGTCGTTCCATATAGCATTGTAACTTTGATAGGTATCACTCCGATGACTATAATCTATGTTTACTTTGGCTCTCAAATTAACAAGATAAATCATATTGCTGAAATATTATCTCCAAAAATATTAATCATTTTTTGCCTTATAGGCCTGACCCCTCTTATTTTGCGTTATGTCTTTAACTATTTTTTTAGGAAGTAAAAATTACTTTGCTTAGCAAATCTTTTTATTGGACAATGCTGTATGAGTGAGTTGTGCTGCAATGGAAATTAGAGAACCTGAGAGATTAACCCCTGTTGTGGGTGAAGCAGATGTGATCGTTGTTGGTTCTGGCCCAGGGGGACTATCCGCAGCAATTGCNGCGGCTAGAGCTGGTGTGAGNGTCATACTTATCGAGCGTTTTGGGTGCTTTGGGGGCAACATAACGTCCGTTGGCGTGGAGGGCTTCGCTTGGTATCGCCATGAGAAAACCATAGAAGCTGGTGGACTAGCTTTTGAATATGAACAAAGAGCGATAGAAAGTAATGCAGCAGTTCCTGAGTCGCAATCGAAAAGTTATGAACTTGATAGTGAGGGATTTAAGGTGGTAGCAGATAACCTTGTTTTAAAAGCAGGTGTTAGGCCAATGCTACATCGCGCCTTTTGTGCTCCTATTTTAGATGGTGACGAAATAAAAGGAGTGATTACGGAATCTAAAGCCGGCAGGGAAGCAATTATTGGCAAAATTATTATTGACGCAACTGGTGATGCCGACGTAGCTAGGCGTAGTGGAGTAAAAGTCTTCAAAAATAAAAAAGAGGACATGATATCTGCCTCCGTTATGTTTCATATGTCTGGTGTAAATAAAGAAGAGTTTATGAATGAAATAGAGCGTGATCCACAAAAATATAGCGACTGGAGTGACAAGAATTGGCAGGTGCAAACATCTGGGAAAGAAGATGACATGTTTTCACCTTTTCTTCGCAAACCATTTGAAAAGGCAAAAGATTCTGGCTTGATTGATAGTGACTTGCAAACAATTTCCGGAACATGGGGAGCAATACATGATACGGGCGAACTAACTTATCTAAACCTGGTTCATCTTAATGGGATAGATGGCACTGATCCCGAAAGTTTAACTAAGGGTGAAATAGAGGGGAGAAAAGCAGCTTTAGAAGCTATAGCTGCTTTGAAGGAATATATGCCTGGATGTTCGGCTGGCAAGTTACGAAACTTTGGAATGACAATTGGTATTAGAGATACGTATAAAATAGATTCTGTATACAACCTCTCAGATGAAGATGTCAAAAATGAGTGCAGGTTTGAAGACAGTGTTGGAATATACCCTGAGTTCATAGACGGTTTCGGAGTTCTAGTGCTGCCCACCACGGGTAGGTATATGCATATTCCATATCGATCTTTGCTTCCCAAAAATATTAAAGGATTACTGGTTGTTGGAAGAGCTATAGGGGGAAGTAATATCGCACATGCTGCAACTAGAAATATGGCCTGCTGCACAGTTACCGGTCAAGGAGCAGGAGTAGCCGCTGCCGAGACGATAAAGAATAAAACATCCCTGAATAGCGTGAATATTTCAAATGTTCAAAAACTTCTTAGCAACCAGAATGTAAGGGTTTTTTAATTGGGAAAAGTATCAATAAAAAAAAAGCTCTTTAAAGTTGAGGAGATTGAACATCTCACAATAGAAATGCCAGACGGAATTAAACTTTCAGCTAAAGTTTGGAAGCCGATTAGTAAAAAATCTGAAAGATTTCCAGTAGTCTTAGAATATATCCCTTATCGAAAAAGAGATGGAACTCACGTTAGAGACGCATTAACCCATCCCTACTTTTGTGAAAGAGGTTATGTATGTATGCGTGTTGATCTAAGAGGTAATGGAGATAGCGAAGGACTTCTTTTCGATGAGTATACAGAGACTGAATTAAGTGATGCAGAACATATAATTGATTGGGCCAGCAAACAGTCATGGAGCAATGGAAATATTGGAATGATGGGAATCAGTTGGGGTGGTTTTAACAGCCTACAGGTTGCTTTTCGAAGGCCAAAGGCTTTAAAAGCAATTATAACTTTATGTTCAACAGTAGATAGATATACCGAGGACATTCATTATAAGGGTGGTTGTTTGTTAAATGAAAACTTAGGATGGGGCGCTACAATGCTTTCATATTCTTCACGGCCACCNGATCCACTAATTGTTGGAAAGAAATGGAAAAAGATGTGGCTAGAGCGTTTGAAAAACCAACCACATCTTTCAGATATTTGGTTAAAGCATCAGAAGAGAGATAAGTATTGGAAACATGGATCTGTATGTGAAGATTATTCTAAGCTTGAAACTCCAATCCTAGCTATTGGAGGATGGGGAGACGCCTATAAAAATGCAGTTCCAGAACTTGTGAAAAATGCAAAAGCTAAAGGGATCATCGGGCCTTGGGTACATAAATATCCTCACTTTGCTGTACCAAAACCCCAGATAGGCTTTTTACAAGAAGCCATCCGATGGTGGGATAAATGGCTCAAAGAAATTGATAATGGATGTGAAACAGATCCTGACTATAGAGTATATGTAATGAAAGGTGAGCCCCCTAAAAGTAGTTATAATTTTAGAGACGGATATTGGATTAAAGAGGATGTTTGGCCAAGTAAAGCAAGCAAAAATAAAAAGCTTTTTTTAAGACATAATAATGTACTTTCTTTAAGCAACAGAAAAAATAAATCTCATTTGGGAGTAATTGATAGTCCTCAGCATTGTGGGCTAAAAGGTGGCGAATATTGTGCTATTTGGTTAGGCCCAGAGCTTCCGGGGGACCAGCGTTCTGACGACGCTTTTTCACTTTGCTTTGATACAAAGGCCTTGAACCTTNAAGAGGATATAGTTGGGTCTCCTGAGTTAACAGTAACGCTCGAAGCAACCTCACCTAACGCACAACTGGCTGTCCGATTATGCGATGTTTACCCNGATGGTAAGTCGAGTAGAATAACATATGGTATTTTAAACCTGAGGTTCCGTGACTCNTTTGANNGNCCNANAAATATNCCATTAGCAAAAGANTTCACNGTAAAGNTAACGCTAGATCACATTGCATATAAATTACCTANNGGAAATAAACTTCGCCTTTCCCTAGCGAATGCTTACTGGCCTTTGGTTTGGCCAGTGTATAATCCTGCTAAACTAGTGGTCAAAGACGGTTATTTGTCATTGCCATTAAGACAGGGAACAAACTCAGACGAATGGGTTTTTCCTGAGCCTGTNGCTTCCAAACCGTGGCGAGGCAAAGAAATTAGAAAACCACACAATAAAAGGCAAATACTATTTGATGAGGCTACCGATGAGGTGTTCTTGGAAATTGAAGATGACTTTGGTAGTTATAAAGATCTTCAGAATAAGTTAGTCATAAGTAGCTCAGCACGAGAAAAATGGTCAATACATCCAAATGATCCTCTTTCGGCCAAAGGAGANACCCATTGGACAGAAGAACGCTCTAGAGAAGGATGGTCTATTAGAACCGACACTTTTTCAAGCATGACATCAGACAAGTCATATTTTTATCTTAAGGCAAGAGTGGAAGCTTATGAAAGAGAAAAGCTCATTTTTAAGAAAAGAATGGAGAGTAAGATAAAAAGAATTCTTTAGTTCGTACTAATTTCATTGATAGCTTTCATAAACTCTACCACTTCAGCCTTTGAATTATAATGACATATTGAAAATCTGATGCAGTCTTTTTGATTTAAAGGCCTGAGTATATTCCCACAGTAATGATCATCTTTTCTAATGTGTACGCGTATTTTACGCTGTCTAAGTTCTTCAACTATTATCCTTGAAGGCTTGTTTTTATGGAAAAAGGACACTACTCCCTCTCGAGACGTAGAAGCTGNGTTACCAATAATCCGAATTTTTTTATTGTTTCTTAACCCAACAATATCTTCAGCACCATTTATTACTAAATCTACTAACTCTTGTTCATGCGATTTTATAGCTATAGAAGAAGCCTCTAGCCTTTCTCTAGTATTTTCGCTTTCTGTAAAATTACTGCCAAGCCAGTCCAGATAATCTACTACATCTGAAAAAGTTGCGTAACTACCAGCATCTCGCGTACCTAATTCCCAGTTTTGGAACGGGCCATCTGCCAATTGCTCCTTATTCAAAGTGCATAATCTTTCAGAAGCCCATGCTACCCCATACCCATGTCGAGAAAACATTTTATATGGAGAAACCACATANCCATCTATGTCATATTTCTGAACGTCTATGGCCCCATGACTAGAGTGCTGAATACCATCAACGATAATAATGCAGTCAGGTGTCACATTCCTAACTTCTTTAGTTATTTTTTCTAAATCAACAGTCATTCCGGTCACAGGAGATGTGTGAACAATAGAAACAACACGAACATCACTNGTTAATTTTTTTATATAAGCTTGTTCATCTACCGAACCGGAGTCGTCATTATGTTCGACTATAATGTGACTTCTTTGAGTATTTTTTGCCCACTTTTTCATTGCACTCATAGAAGCGGGATGCTCTAGCGTGGAGCTTAACATAGCGCCTCCCTCTGGTAACTCTAGCGCCGCTGTTCGTATAAGCCGAAAAAGTAGCTCTGTACCACTTTCACCAACAATAACGTCACCTCGATCTGCATTAAAGAAAAGTCGCATTTTAGCTTTTCCATTTTCAATCGACTTAACAAGAGATTTGGAAGCATCGTTTTCTCTTCCCTGGTTGTCTGGATACGACGCATAAAGAGCAGATGTTTCAACAACTGATTTTAGTCTTAGGGAACCTCCAGCATTTTCAAAAAAAATACGCTCCCCCTCAAAAGGACAAGTTTCCACATGCATAAATTTTTTCCGTACGGACTCAATAAGTCCTTGTCTTTGCTCAATCACCCTGAAACACCTTTTTGTGCGACTAGTGATTAGATATAAATGTAATTTTGAAAAGATAAAGTCGTTTATTTAGATTTATTAATATCTTCAAGCTGTTGAACAAAGCTACCAAAAAAATTTTTCGATAATTTTTTCGCTGTACTTTGGATTAAGCGTGACCCAAGTTGTGCAATCTTTCCTTTTACCTGGGCACTGACTTCATAAGACAAAGTAGTCGAGGACGTATCTTTAGCTTCTACCAGCTTAACCTTCGCTGATCCGCTTGCGGCACCAGCAATCCCACCTTTACCACTTCCCGTTATAGTGTATCCATTAGGCGGATCGATATCGCTTAAAGTAATACTGCCTGTAAAACGAGTAGACATAGGTCCTATCTTAAGCTTTACTTCTGCGGCCAATTCAGTTTCACTACGCCTTTCTAACTTTTCACACCACGGTATGGACTTCTTAAGAAACNCCTCATCATTAAGCGCTGCCCAAACTCTTTCCTTTGGAAGAGGTAGTTCGTAGCTATCTTTAATTTCCATTCAATAAACCTCTATCCAGGCTGGTAATTACAACCACCAAAAGTTAGTTATCCCAGATTAATGGATCTAAACTACAGCTCTCTTTGTCATTTCCTTGATAAGGTTGGCACGATATTCTGCCGATGCATGTAAATCGCTTATCAAGCCATCGGAATCTATATTGACAGAGCTTAGGGAGTCAGCGCTAAAATTACTTGAAAGTACAGACTCCATTTCTTGATGTCTGAATACTCCACCTTCTCCTGCCCCTGTTACAGCCACTCTTACTTCATCACCAAATTGAGCTACAAAAACTCCAACCATAGCATAACGCGATGCGGGGTTTGGAAATTTGACGTAGTTAGCCTTTGTTGGCTTTGAGAAACTAATGGACTCAATTATTTCATCGTCCTCCAGCGCTGTCTCAAACATTCCTGTAAAGAAATCGTCTGCGGCTATACTTCGATTGTTCGTATGTATTGTAGCTTTTAAAGCTAGGACAGCTGATGGGTAGCAAGCGGACGGATCGTTATTGGCTACAGACCCCCCAATAGTACCTCGATTTCTAACCTGTCTGTCACCTATACCATCTGCGAGTTTTGCTAATGCCGGTATAGCCTTTTTTACTACAGCTGATTCTGCAACACTGACATGTCTTGCCATTGCTCCAATCTTTAATGTCTCACCCTCGTCGGCAATAGAGTCAAGCTTACACCCAGAAATATCAACAAGTCCATCTGGGCTTGCAAGTCTCTGTTTAAGCGTTGGTATTAAGGTCATTCCACCCGCCAAAAACTTACCTTCGCCTAAAGACTTTATCGCTTCTAAAGCTTCTGTGGTACTATTTGGTTTCACATATTTTGTAGAATACATAATCGCGTCCTCCTTTATTCCGCAGCTACTGACTGGCTATCTTGTATTGCCTTCCACACCTTTTGAGGAGTCGCTGGCATAGACATATCGGTAACTCCAAGCGGTGATAATGCGTCTATTACCGCGTTTATCAAAGCGGGAGGTGATGCTATAGCTCCTGCTTCACCACAACCCTTAACCCCTAAGTCATTGACTGTAGAAGGGGTGGTTGTGTACCCAACTTTAAATGATGGTAGATCATCTGCCCTAGGCATACAGTAATCCATGTATGAGGCTGTAAGCAATTGACCATTTTCATCGTAATGTGCATCCTCTAATAGAGCTTGTCCTATACCCTGAGCTATACCCCCATGAACCTGACCTTCGACTATCATGGGATTAACTAAATTTCCAAAGTCATCACAAGCAGCCCAGTCTACAACTTGTACAACACCGGTAGCTGGGTCGACTTCAACCTCGGCAATGTGTGTGCCCGAGGGATATACAAAGTTTGTTGGATCATAAAAAGCATTTTCTTCAAGACCCGGCTCAAGGGTCTCCAAAGGATAATTATGCGGCACGTATGCAGCTAATGCGATTTCTCCGAACGCTTTTTCTTTATCTGTTCCTCCAACAACAAATTTGCCATCCTTAAAGTCAATGTCATCTTCTGAAGCTTCAAGAAGGTGGGCCGCAATTTTTTTGCTTTTATTTATTATCTTATCAACAGCTTTGCTTATAGCGGATCCACCAGAAGCAAGAGATCTTGAACCGTAGGAGCCCATACCGAACGGTGTTTTATCAGTATCTCCATGAACCACCTCGACATTTTCCATGGGGATACCAAGTTTATCTGCAACAATCTGCGCAAACGTTGTTGCGTGNCCCTGCCCATGGCTGTGTGAACCTGTGAAAACACTAATTGTTCCTGTCGGATTAACTCTCACTGAAGCAGATTCCCACTGACCAACACGTCCACCCAAAGCACCTACTACGGCAGATGGCGCAAGACCACAAGCTTCAATATAGCTTGAAATCCCTATACCCCTGTACATGCCTCGCTTAGCAGCTTCTGCTCTTCTTTTTTCAAAATTGGAGTAGTCTATCATTTCCATGGCCTTATCTAAGTGCGGCTCATAGTCTCCAATGTCGTATTGCAAAGCAACCTGAGTTTGATAAGGAAATGCATCTTTAGGAATGAAATTTATTCTTCTGAATTCCGCTGGATCCATTCCCACTTCTCGAGCTGCAGTCTCCATTGTTCTTTCAAGAAGATATGTTGCTTCAGGCCTTCCTGCGCCTCTGTAAGCATCAACATTAACAGTGTTAGTTGCCATACCCTTTACGTTTGTATAAATGGCTGGAATATCATATTGTCCCGATAGTAGAGTTCCGTGAAGATATGTAGGAACTACTACTGAGAAAGCTGATAAATATGCACCTAAATTACATACTGTGTCTACACGTAAACCTACAATTTTATTGTTTTCATCTAGACCAAGCTGAACATCGTTAACGTGGTCTCTACCGTGACAATCAGTAAGGAATGCTTGAGTTCTGTCTGCCGTCCATTTTACAGGTCTGCCTACCTTTTTAGATGCCCAAACACAAACGGCTTCCTCAATATAGACGTAAATCTTCGATCCAAATCCACCCCCTACATCTGGAGCAATCACTCTAAGTTTGGATTCTGGAATAGCAAACATAAAAGCTGCCAAAACAAGCCGAGTCAAATGCGGGTTCTGAGACGTAGTGTGAAGAGTGTATGAATCATCTAAATTATCAAATTCTGCAAGTGCACACCTAGGCTCCATAGCATTTGGAACCAATCGATTGTTGCGCACTCTCAGCTTAACAATTTTCTTTGCACCGCTCAGAGCATCGGCGGTCGCTTTTTCATCGCCTAATTCCCAGTCAAAATAGCAGTTATTTGGAACTTCATCATGTATTTGAGCTCCATCGCCTGCATTTTCAAAATCTACTACAGGTGAAAGTTCCTCATAATCGACATCAATGAGTTCAGCTCCCGATTTAGCCTGTTCCGCAGTTTCTGCTAATACAACAGCGATAGCGTCTCCAACAAACCTTACTTTACCTTGTGCTAATAACGGATGTGGAGGCTCTTTAGTAGCAGANCCATCCCTACAGGGAACTACCCATCCACAGATTGGGCCGCCGACTTTATCTGCAGCAATATCGTCTCCTGTAAAAACTCCTACAACGCCTGGCGCAGATTGGGCGTTTTTTATATCAATTTTCTTTATTTTTGCGTGAGCCACATCCGATCTCAAAAAATAGGCTTGNACTTGGCCAGGCCTATTAATGTCATCCGTATATTTTCCTTTACCTGTTAAGAATTTCTTATCTTCAGTTCTTCTTACGGATGATCCTATTCCATCAATTTTCGTAACTTCGTTCATTAATTTTTCCCTCCCATTTTAGCCGCACCGGCTTTAACTGATTGAACAATATTATGATAGCCGGTACATCTACAAATATTTCCTTCAAGCCCTTCTCTGATCTCATCTTCACTTATATCTTTATTTTTAGTGACCATCTCAACCGCGCTCATAACCATACCTGGCGTACAGAAGCCACACTGAAGACCGTGATTCTCATGGAAAGCTTCCTGCATTGGATGCAGCTCGTCTCCGTCAGCTAACCCTTCAATTGTTGTTATGTCAGCTCCTTCAGCTTGCTTCGCTAATATTGTACAAGCTTTTACTGACACGCCATCCAAATGAATAACGCAAGCCCCACATTGACTTGTATCACATCCTACGTGAGTACCAGTTAAACCAACATGTTCTCTTATAAAATCTACCAACAAGGTATTATCAGCAACATCTCTTGTTTCTAATTTTCCATTAAGCTTGAGACTAATCTCTCCCATAAATTCCTCCTCCAGTAAGTAACATCAACACATTTGAAAGTTGTCTTTGTTAAGATTTTTTGATTATCCCAGTCAAAAAATAGCGTTGATATCTTAGCTTATAATTTTATATTGGCTCATTATAATGTAAAGTGAAAACTTGACGCAGGGACAGCACATTGGAAAATATTTTTAAAAACCCTAAAGAATTGGTCGATAGCTTAAAAAATGAAGGCTATGTTATTGGTGAAAGATTATCAGTCGCCCTGTATCTAGCCTTAGCCAAAGGAAAGCCCTTATTTCTAGAAGGTGAAGCAGGAGTGGGGAAAACTGAAATTGCAAAAACCCTAGCGTCAATTCTAAAAACTCCCTTGATCAGACTTCAATGCTATGAAGGCCTTGACATAAGTCAGTCTTCCTATGAATGGAATTATGGAAAGCAGTTAATTTCTATACAATCCACCGATAATAAAAACATAGATCTTTTTTCTAAGGATTTTTTAATAGAAAGGCCTTTATTAAAAGCCCTAAGACAAAGGCCTAGTGAAAGAGCTGTTCTTTTGATCGATGAACTAGATAGAGCAGATGAGGCTTTTGAGGCTTACTTACTGGAATTTCTTTCCGATTGGCAAATTACAATACCAGAGATAGGATCTATAAAGACAGAAGAGCCCCCTATTGTGGTCATAACTTCTAATAGAACAAGGGAAGTACATGATGCACTTAAAAGACGATGCTATTACAGCTGGGTAGATTATCCCGATAAAGATACAGAGTTGGAAATTTTAAAACATCGGGTTCCACAAACTGGGCCTACTCTCCAAACAGAGCTGGTCAATTTTGTCCAACACCTCAGAGAGGAGGAATTGTATAAATCTCCAGGAATTGCTGAAACCATTGACTGGGCTGAAGCGTTGGTTGAACTTAACTGTGTTGCGCTTGACCCTCAAACTATCGACTCCACGATTGGTGTTCTGTTAAAATATCAAGACGACATAGCAAAAATACAAGGGTCTGAGGCATCAAGAATACTTAATGATGTAAAAATTTCTGTGGTTACTCAGAAGTAAAAATAGAGAATGGATACTATGGAAGGAAAGTTGCCCGAGAATGTTTTACTATTTACACGCTTGTTNAGAGCCTCTGGTATTAATATTGGTTCGGATGGGGTGACTGATGCCATTAGCGCGATTAAGACACTTGGGCTCAAATCTAAAAGAGCATTTTACTTTTCATTATTAGCATGTCTTACAAAAAAAAAAGAAGATGAAATTATTTTTAGGCAGGCTTTCGATTTATTTTGGCAAAATCCAAAGTTTCAGGAAAAGACAAGGAACATGCTGCTGCCTAGAACTAGGGTAAGTGAGCAAGAGGAGCAAAAAGAAGAGCTTGCTCAAAGAATCAGAGAGAACTTACCAAAGACAGAGAAAATTAAAAAATTAGACGAACTTGAAGACAATATAATTTTCGATACATCTGGTTCCGCCTCAGATATACAGCTAAACAAGTCTAGAGACTTTGGCACCATGTCGAAAAATGAGCTTCGCCAAGCAACCGATGTCATTCGAAATTTGTCAATACACTTGCCTCAAAAACCATTTCGTCGGTTTGAACCAAGGAAAATGGGCCCACAATTGTCAGTTCGGCTTGGCCTGAAGGAGGGCGCTAAAAGTTTGGGAATAGTCCTGCCCAAGTTTATGAGGAAAAAAGAAAAGGGTCGCCCAATTATTTTCTTGATTGATATTTCGGGATCTATGGAAAATTATTCAAAAATGCTCATACATTTTGTGCATAATCTTATGCAAAAACATAGAAACTGCTTTGTATTTCTATTTGGAACAAAACTAACAAATATAACTAATTTATTGAAAAACAAAGATATTGACGATTCTCTTCAAAAAATCTCGAAAGTTACTGATGACTGGGCTGGAGGAACTCGTATCCGAGACAGTATATTTGAATTTAATAAGACTTGGGTAAGACGAACTCCCACCTCAGGCTCTCTTGTACTTTTTATAAGTGACGGTCTTGATAAAAACCATCAAAGTGATTTGCTAGTTCAAATGGAAAGACTTAAAAAAAACTGCAAACATCTCGTTTGGCTTAACCCTCTTTTGAGATATAAAAAGTTTTTACCAAAAAGTGTTTCAATTAAAAGAATTTTAAAAAATGTTGATGCCTTACTTCCCATACATTCATTAGAAAGTATTGAAAACTTGACATTATATCTTGCTCGAAACAAAAGAGGAGAGTCAGATATTTTAAACTGGAGATCACGAATAATGGATAGAGAGAGGGAGCTTACAAGTTGAGGGTTTCAGATATAGATATCGACGTAATTAATACAGCACACATTTGGGATAAAGAGAAGAGAGATTTCTCTCTNGCTGTTGTAGTAAAAACATGGGGTTCATCACCTAGGCAAGTTGGTAGNATGATGCTTATTAGAGACGATGGCCATATTGTTGGATCTGTATCAGGGGGCTGTGTAGAAGGTTCGGTGATTTTCAGCGCTAAAAAAATTCTTGCTGAAAGCTCGGCCGAGATATTAGATTTTGGTGTTGCAGATCAAGACGCTTGGTCGGTTGGACTGTCGTGTGGAGGCAAGATCTCAGTCTTTGTTTGTCCACGAAAAAAAATACAAGCTAGTTTGTTTGAAAAACTTAATTCGGCAAATGTGAATAGAGAAATTTTCCAAATAGAATGTGATTTTCGCCGTGGAGAAATCTTTGAAAGTAAGAGTTTAAACTCGAATGATGATTGCCTTCCATTAAAGTTGATACCCAAACCAAGATTATTTATAGTTGGCGCTGTTCACATTACCCAATATTTAATACCAATGGCTAAGGAAGCTGGGTTTGAAGCTGTTTTGATTGATCCACGAAGTCACTTCGCAACAAGTGAACGTTTTCCAAATATTGAGATTATGAATGACTGGCCAGATGATGCTCTNAAGAAATTTCGTTTAAATGAGAATGATTGCTTGGTCACTTTAACCCATGATCCNAAAATTGATGACCCTGCATTACTTATTGCATTAAATAGTCCCTTGTTTTCGATATCTTGTTTGGGAAGTAAGAAGACCCANGCCAGTAGANGGGCTCGATTGCAGAAACAGGGAATTAGTGAGGAACAGCTTAGGCGAATAAATGGGCCTGCAGGACTAGATATAAATGCGAAAAATCCTGCCGAGATAGCCGTTTCAATACTGGCTGAATTAATAAAAGACTGGCGTGGCGAAACCTAAATGAAGATTTTAGGTTTAGACCCACAAGAAAGTCTTGGCTCAGTCATAGCACAAACCTATAACTTGCCAGGAAAAACAATTTCAAAAGGCACCTTCGTGACCAGTGAGATTGTAGGTTATTTCAAAGAGTATGAGGTACATAATATTCTTTGTGCGGTGCCAGACAATGGCGACATACATGAAGATGAAGCTGCCAACATTATAAGTAATGCGATTGATAGAAGTCACATTTATATAGATAGCGCTTCAACAGGTAGAGTTAACTTTAAA
>FUFK010043760.1_pt1 | contig 17656 bp, 32 predicted proteins | sample 1021851 | NCBI WGS metagenome assembly FUFK01 (sample SAMEA51879418, study PRJEB19060) | metagenome | reverse complement strand
AGCGCATTAGATGTCGACCCCATCATACATTTACCAATTATTTTACTTCCCAGTCTTAAACAAGTTTTAGTTACACGCCAGTTGTTTAATATATTATTAGGCTTAATCCATTTACCTGATTCATCATGCACAAGCAGTAAAAGCTTTTCACCATCATAAGAGTTATCGTCTGTATTTTTCCAGTCTATTGTTGTATCTAAACCTGTCATCTCATCGTCCATTACCTCGTGCATATTTTTCTTAGTTATTTTAGCAGCTGGTATTCTAAATGCTAATTCTGTTTTTGGTTTATCCATACCATCTTGAATGGGTTTAAAAAAGAATGGTAGTCTATTTGCTATGGGCACAACTTTATCTGTAAACATTTTCTTTGCATCAGAACCTGTTTTTGATAATATACCAACCCTTGAATCTCTAGCTAGCGTTCCTGTGTTTACACATTCAGATGACCCCATAAACGAAAACCCTGAACGTCTTATTTTTAAATAATCCAATCCAAAACATCTCTTATCAGCTTTACAAGCCTCCCAATACAAAAAAAATATTCTGTTTGCTTCTCTAAAATCTGGATAACCAACATCAATACTTGTCCATTGTAAATACATATAATGTGCTCCTGTAATATATGTAGGCTTTCCGTTGTTGTAAAACCAAAATCCCAGTTCTCTTCTATCAAACTCCTGTTCAATATAATCTACCCATTTGTTTTTAAAAAGAGGTGGTCTATCATTCCATTGAAAAATGGAGGTAATCCTAGATAAATCTCTTGGAAGCTCTTCTCTTTCCCAGTATTGATTTTCTTTCTTTTTATCTCGTGANTAAATAGTTTNAGGTTTTTTAGGAAGNGCAATNGCNAGACCATTNATATTAATAATCTGNTCTATCTGGCCAGATTTGCTAATTACCACCATGTCATACTTTTCATTANAACCATACAGCCANGTTTTAGCCTTNTTCTTTTTAGCAAGAACAGACTTAGGAACATAATCTTTTATGACTTGATATAATTTATTTTGACCTTCTTTCTGCAAATCCTTGTTTTGTATTTGTTTTATCTATTTGTCCCCCTGAGTTTATAACCTCTTCTTCTACATCAATTTTATTTAAAATTTCAAACGCATCAAATATAGCTAGCTTTTTTGTAGCAGCTGCGTTTTTCAATCTGTCTGCTGCAAGCTCATCGTCAGGATCAGGNTTTATAATATCTTCTTTAGCTACTTTTATAAGTTGTTCAACAGCCCTACGTCCTGCGTGTATAATTTCTTTTTTTAAATCGTTTGAGTTCATAGCTTTATTGTTATTTGATGGTCATACATTCTGTATAGTTTTTCATCGTCTACCATAAATTCATATTCACTATCCGGCTTAAAAGATATTTTATCTCCTGAAACCACACCTTGTGAAGTTAAATATTTATTAGGGTATTTCATAATACCAACAAGAGGTTCTTCAGTTCCCAGTTTAGATATAAACGATTCTTCTTTTTCTACAGGTTTAACAAAACAATACCTGTCATGACAATACCACGCATCATCTTGTTTATACATAAAAAACTGATCGTGTTCAATAAAAAATAAATTGTCTTTAAAAAAACTTTTACCACTTTGCTGTCTCCCTTTCATATCATTGTAGTATTTAAATACATTGTGATGAACAAGAAGTATGTCGCCTACTTTTATTGGCCCATCATAACCAAGAGGAACTGCCGCTACCACGCCCTGTCTGTTAGAAGCTTTGTAGTTTTCCTCAGAGGTACTTGTAATAAACTCGATACCTTCTATGTTTTTTGTGTTTGTATACCTTTTATTGTGTAAAGGTTTTACAATAAAATAAAATGGTGATTTCATTAAAAATTTATATTATATTCTATTGAGACGGGCATATTAGAGTTAAACTCTTTCCACAAAAAAATCTCGTCATTGTGTTGTATCCAAATCTTAATACTATCTGAACTTTCTACGTATTGTATTAAATGTATTACGTATTTCCCTCCTAATATTTCTTGACCTACTATGTAGTGCATTGCACTAGACTTATAGTCTTGGCCAATAGAAATTTTTCTTATATCCATTAGATTAAATTTAATTTATACAAAGATATAAATTATTTACCTGCCCTGACCTCTGTAACGTTTAAGGTAATTTTTAGATGATTTGACTTTAGATGACTTTGTTTTTGCGTGTACACCAGGTCTGCGCTTTTTTGGTCTTTCAATATATGCGTAAGCAATAGCTCTTCTAGCCATTCTTTTGAATTGATTTAAATTTCTCAGCTCCTCTTGAGCCAAAGTAGGCTACGTAAACTGTAATCAGTAAGCTTTTTAACAAGTCAACCCAGCCACTATCAACATCAAACCATCCACCTGTTGAATCAACAAATATTAATACCACCATGGAAGTTGTTAAGAATATTAAAGCCAGTGGTCTAGTATTTTTGGATAACCAAGAATCACTCTGCATGTCACTGGCCCAGCGTTTAGATACTTCTTGCATTTCAATCGTATCCTGCTGTAATAAGGCTAATGCTTTTTCTTTATCCTCTGCTGGTAGAATCGGGTCTTTCTTAATTAAGTTTTTAACTACACCCATCACTCCTTTGTCTGGTAAAACATCACCAAACGAATCTATAATAGAAGAACCAGCTCCAGACAGAAACTTACCTACTTTCGTGTCTTTAAATTTTTTCTTACTCATATTACCATGTATTTAGTTTTTCCATTTTCTTTGTAAGCTTTCAAACATCTACTTCTATTTTCATCAGGACTTACATACGAGACGTGTACCCAGTCAGGGTTGTTGTCATCTCCGAACTCCCATATCATTTGATCATAATCTAAATTCTCTTTTATATAATTATACATTTCTGCATTTGATTTTACACCAAAGGTATCATCTATATCCATAGCTCTACCATGACAATGCTGAGAAGACTCACTTCCACCAATTGCTGTATTAAGATCTGGAGATCTAAAAAAAGAATTTATTTTTATTGGGCCACCCACCCACTTTCTAAGTGGTTCAAATATATGAGTAGCTAAAGCGGCCATATTAGATAATTGATATTGATTAGGAGTGTTTTCTATTCCTAATCTAGTAGCAGTGTTTGATTTTACTGCTTCTTTATAAGATATATGTGCGCTTATATTTTTGATGACTTAATTATTCAGATTTAGCTACATCCCAGCTTTGAGTTTCCTCGTTCCAAACATAATAGTTTTCTTCAATTATATCCCAGCTTTGAGTTTCCTCGTTCCAAGTGTACAAGTTCTCATTTTCTGGCATAGGTATAGGCGGCTGCCAATCATGGTTTTCGTCTAGCGACCAGCTTGGATAAGGTTGTGGTGTTACAAATACATCTTCAACATCGTCATAAGTATATCCAACACCAGCGAACTGTTTTCTCATATTATTGTTATAAGATGTTTGTACCCAGTTGTTGTGACCAAACAAAGAGTTACAAAACTGAACACCTTTTAGTTCATTTTCTTGACCCTCATCATCAAGAAGCTCATTGTTGTGTACTACAATTACTTGTAATACTATGTTGTTTTCGTCGAGTTCTGCAAAATGTGCCATAATTTATTTTTTAACTGTGGACATAAGTTCCACTACCTGTGAATTTTAGTACTGTTTCATCTCCTACTGTAGTCACTGTAGGTGAACCTGTTGTTGTTCCAGAATATTCCGAAGTTCTTAATCTTAAGATTACAACTCCTGAGCCTCCTGCACCGCTAGTTGTTTGCGCTCCACCACCACCTGAACCTGTGTTAGCTGTACCAGCATTTGCTGTACCAGTTGCTCCGTGTCCTCCACCACCAGTACCTCCAGCAGCATCAGCATTTCCTCCACCACCACCACCACCGGCATAAAATGTTGCAGCTCCGGTAATTGATACTTCTACTCCATTTCCACCTGCTCCAGCAGAACCAGCACTACTCCCGCCTCCTACAGCTCCAGCTCCACCCCCACCTGCTCCAGCATAAGGAGATTCTCCTGTACCCGTTCCTCCAGCATATCCTTGATTAGTAGTTCCACTACCCCCAGCATTACCACCGTGAGCTCCACCCCCACCTGAACCACCTGTTCTACCTGTACCAGGAGCTCCACCACCTCCTCCTCCTACAGAAGATATTGTAGTTATAGAAGACATAGCTATAGAAGAAAGGCTTCCATCATTTCCAGCACTTGGACTACTTGATGAACTTGCGCCACCAGCTCCTACGGTTATTGTATATGTTCCAGCGTATAATGTAATGTTTGATTCAGCGCTTGCTCCTCCCCCTGAAGTAGTTCCAAAAGAAGTTCTGAATCCTCCAGCTCCACCACCACCTCCAGAACGAGCATTTTCAATACCTCCTGAAGCTCCACCTGCAATATTTAAAAATGCCATTTGTCCTGCTGGTACTACTGGACTAGGGTTTTCTTTAATAGCCCAATATAGATATTTATAACCGTTTTCATTTAACATTGCATCTGCAATACTTTGGTCAGGGAAAGAAAATCCTGTATCTGAAACTGTAAATGTATTTAATGCACTATCACTTTCAGCATTACTTAAATTTGGATTTAAAGCTTTTTGGTCACCTCTTGCTGTATCTAATATCGCCCAATTTTCTACATTACTAGAAGATTTAATAAACATAAAACTTGGTCTAAAACCAGTTGTAATAGTAACACCAGATGATACACCAGTATAACTTCCAATCTTGCTGTATCCACTTACTGAGTGAAAACAGTATGCTATATAGGTAGATGATTCTTGTAAGGTTGAACCAACACTAAATACTGTAGCGGTAGGCGCAGTACCCGCAAAAATAGAAGGAGGTGAGCCTGTATTTAAAGTTTCAGCATCACTAGAATTTAATTTTAAAAAGTAATTCGCAGGGTCAGTTCCTGAGTTAGCATAAACAGAAAATACATACCAATCTTGAGTACCGCTAGTTTTCTTAACCAATATTAATTCTGGAGCGGCACTTAATCCATGTCCAACAGTTTGTGCTGAACTACCACCAGACCCCGTCCATTGAACTATAGAGAATCCAGCTGCTTGGTTAACACTAACAGTTGATTGTATGTCACCATCTGTATTTATTGTTGGCAAAGGATTTGCTTTCCAGCTCCAACCCACATAAGTTTCCGAGTTTTGATTCCATGCACCATCATTACCAACACTAAATCCGTCTGAGTCAAAACTTTGTAGACCTTGAGCAGATGCAGACTGTCCAGCAGTATTATTACTCATTATAAAGTTAGTAGCCCCTCTTATCGTATCTAATAGTTCGTTACTACTTGTGTTTGACCTTTCTTTACCCCAAACCCAGTTAGGACTAAATCCTAATCCTGATATTGATTGTGAACTACCGTTACCCGTCCATAAAGAAATATTAAAACTATCCGCTAAAGTTGGTGTGCTGGGTGTAGTCGCAAAAGCCATGTAGATATATGTGCTTCCGTTATCATTATAAACATTAGCTGTGCTTATAATTTGAAATCCGTTTGTTAAAAAATTTGCTGCTTCAGTTGTGCTTTCTGCGTCATTTAAGTTTGCAAATAGTTCTTTATTTCGTGGATTAGATGTGCTTCTTTTATTGTCTAATATTGCCCAGCTATTAGCCCCATTTGTTCTTTTTACCAATAAAAAAGCGGGTTCAAAACCTGTATTTACAATCGGCCCTGATGTTGAGCCGTTACCAGTATATGAACCAAATTTTGAGAAGCCAGTTTTAGAAGCAAAAGCATACATAATTATTTCACTTCCCGCATCATTCGTCCAAGTACTACCATCTAAATTAACAACTGATGAAGTTGGCACACCGCTACTCCATCCCGATGTTCCCGATGTTGTTGCTAACGCATTAGAAAGGTTTAAAGAAATAAAACTATCAGTGGTAGACACAGGAGTCCAGCTATTCCAGTTAGTAGTGTTATCTAAGTTTTTAGCAAATATCATTTCTGGAGTAGTGCCTAAACCATGCCCCACCGAAGTATCACTACCTGTTCCGGTATATTTTATAATACTAAATCCTGCTCTGACATTAGCTTGAACCGTGCTTGTAGTTGCGCCATCTCCATTACTAACAGTCGTTCCTCCATTTACTTTCCAACACCATGCGACAAATTCTGAACCGTTATTATTTACATAGTTATCACTTCCTACACTGAATCCATCAGCATCAAAAGAAGTGAGGGATGTTGCCTCCGTAGCATTTGCGTTGGTTGTTGATGTTTGAAGTCTATTTGTTGCACCTCTTGAGCTATCAAATATCCTAGGCGCATAACCACCCAAACTTCTGTTTTTAAGCCAAACAAAATCTGGTTTAAATCCAACTCCTGTTATGGATTGAGATGTTCCATTCCCGGTGTATAAAACAACATTAAAGTTTTCACTTGGTATTGGGGGTATATCTTCGGATAATAAATCTCTCCACGCTGATCCGTCATAAAATTCTATTAAATTAGTAGTCGTGTTATATCTCCATTCTCCCGTAGAAGGACTTCCAGGTCTTTCTGCGGTTGTACCACTAGGTAACTTTAAAGCTGAATCTAAACTTCCTAAGTCAAATAATTCCGGGTTTGTAATTTCTGTTGTTGCCATAATTATGATGAAAATGCTAAATATAAATATGTTCCGCCTGTTGCATTTATTTCACTGTCGGATATTTGTGGTTCAAAACTAGTTGCATCAAAATCTACAAATTTAGTTGCACTTCCAGTCTGTTCTGCTTGGTTGGTGTTTGCTTCTATTCTGTTATTTCTTGGATTTGATGTATTTCTTTTGTTATCAAACATTAACCAACCTCCTGTACTATCCATTCTTTTAATCATAACCCAAGCGGGTGAAAATCCTACTGTGACAGTATTACCTGAAGCACCTGTGCCTGTATATGAACCAAATTTAGAATATCCTGTTATTGAAGCAAAAGCATAAACGACAAATGTATCACCACTTCCATTTATTCCAGCTCCACCTTGATAGTCTGCTGTAAAAACAGTAGACGTTGGTGCAGTATTAGCAAATGGTGCTCCATTGTAACCTACAAATCGTGCGGCATCACTGTTTAATCTTATATTTTGTAGCCAGTTATCTATAACATTTCCACCAATTGTCCAATCATCCCAAGAGTTTGAACCTGAACGCTCTTTAATTATTAATAAATCGGGAGCAACATTTAAACCATGTCCTACTGTTTGAGCACTACTGCCGTTTCCAGTATAAGTAATTATAGAAAATCCAGCATCTGTATTTGCTTGAACTGTACTTGTAATATCACCATTTCCATTACTAGATGTAGTGCCCCCGTTTGCTTTCCAACACCAAGCTACGTAGGTTGAACCTGAGTCATTAATTTCATTATCACTTCCTACTGTAAATCCATCTGCGTTAAAAGCGTTTAATCTATTAGCGCTACCTGTAACCTCTGCTGCTGTACTGTTAGATACTAAAAATTTTTGCACACCTCTTGTTGAATCATATAAATTTGATTGCTCAGCTAAAGGGCCTCTTTCTTTTATCCATACCCAGTCAGGCTGGAATCCTACACCCGTTATAGCTTGTGTGCTACTATTTCCAGAATATAAAACCGTATTAAAATGTTCTGTTCCAACTGGAGGTATTGTTACATTATTAATTTTTTGCCATGCACTACTCTTATAATACTCCATACATGAAGAAGATCCTGCCGAAGTTTCATTGGTATTATTTCTTATTTGTCCAGCAACAGCAGTTGGTCTGTTTACCTCTGTTCCGCTAGGCATTTTAAGCCCACTTTCTCCTACAGAGCTTACATAAATTAAATTATCTTTTCCTCCCATGTAGCCATGGTTTTGACAATAATAACTTACTGTATCAAAGTTTCCGCTTACAGTTATTGTAACATCACCAGAATAAAAAGTGTATGTGTTTCCGTCAGGCCCTGTTCCTGTTCCCTCATTAACAGCCCCTGTATAAGATATTTCTGATGTTTTACCGTTATTAATAATAGCAATTGGATGTGAAGGGGACACGCTACTTAACACATAAGTTCCATTTACCACACCATACGTTCCATAAGCTCCATTAAAAACATATTGATTGCTACCAGTTGAACTAACATATGTTACGGTATTTGTAGCAGTCAAGTTGTAATCTGCTCTTCCTGCGTTTAAATCTAATACTGCTGCTGTTATTTTCGTTGTAGCCATATTATTCTTTTTCTATCCAATTTACAGTTTCTTCATCCCAAATATACGACTTTCCGTCGGTTGGTTTATCAACAGGCGCAGCCCAAGTAGAATATATTGACGATCCATCTTCAAAATTACTAGGACTAATATCCACATCTTTTACAATCCAGCTTGGGTAAGGTTTTGAACCAGCGACATTAGTCGTTGTCCATTCTTGAGCTTCTTCACACCAATTGTTTTTTCCTTCTACTTTTTCTACAGGCGCTGTCCATCCTGTTTCAGTGCTCCATGACCAGCTAGGATATGGTGGCTCGGAGTTATAAGGCTGAGATAAATATAAATAATCTACCCACTCTGTCGTATCTTCTTTCCACCAGTATTGCCCCTCTGGTTTTTCTACAGGACATTCCCAAAGACAAGAGTCTTCATTTAAAGTCCAAGACTCAAATGGCTGCGGTGCATAAAACGCATCTCTTACAGGATCGTAAATCATACCAACACCTGCATAATTTTTTCTAAACGGTGTACCTCCAGTTAAATGAACACCTCCAATTGTGTTGTAAGAAGTTCTTTTACATAGGCCTCCTTTGCCGTAATACCCTTCCCAGTATTCTGTNTTGTCAATAACCTCTGGCGGAAGAGCTTGAATCTCCTNTACTTTAGCGCTTATCTGTGAATCTAATTCTGCTACTTCTTCTAAAGATTTACCTGTTCTACTTTCTTCTAAATCTTTTATTTCTTGTTCAAGTGTTTCATCTNTNGCNGNTTTTTCNTANGTCTCAAGAACTCCAGTTATAACTCCTGTTACNACGCAAAGTGCANTGTCTATTTCTTGNTGCTTTGCATCTATCTCTGNTTGCTTTGCTTCTATAGCAGCTGTATCTTCTTCTGTTTGTTCCTCTCCAGAACGAAGATTACCCATTTCAACCCATAACACATTAAGCTCTTCTTTTAGAGTTCCTGTTGTTGCGTCGTTATTTAAAAATGCGTAATGTGCCATATTAACTAAAACTTACATAATCGCTACCNGCAGTAAACGATGTTATTTTATCACTACCATCGGTAGTGGTTGAACTTGTTAATCCACTTCCTACTGTTATTGTATAGGTGTTAGGATATCTAATAATTACTATACCTGAACCTCCTGCTCCACTAGTGAAAGTTCCTGCATCACCAGTTGCACCACCACCACCACCAGTGTTTACGCTTCCTGCTGTACCGCTACCGTTATAAGCACCACCAGCTCCTCCACCACCAGCTCCACCAGAACCACCAGGGCCTGTATATCCGACACCAGTCCCTCCAGTACCTCCACCGCCTCCACCATATGTTACGGATGCACCCGTTATAGATACAGCTAAACCAGCTCCTCCATCACCTGGTGCACTTGCGCTTGCATTACCTCCTACAGCTCCAGTACCTCCACCTCCTCCTCCGGTGTATGGATGTGAGGCTGCCATTCCGTTACCACCTGCAAATCCTTGATTGGTTGTTCCCGCAGCTCCAGTTGGACCTCCTGAACCAGAACCACTACCACCTCCACAACCTCCAGTTAAAGGAGCTACATTGTTAGAACCACCTCCTCCACCACCTAGAGAAGTAATTGTAGAAAAAACTGAATTTGTTCCATTATTACCAGGGTCTTGATATTGAGAAGAATTGTCAATACTAGCACCTCCTGCACCGACTGTTACCGTGTAACTTGTAGAAAGAGCAATTCCTACTGTACTTTCATTTGACGAACCGCCACCAGAACTTGAACCAAAAGATGTACGAAGTCCGCCTGCTCCACTACCACCACCATTAGAACTTCCAGATGCTCCACCAGCAACCACTAAAAAATCAGCTTGAAATTCGATGCTAGGTGTAGCTGCTCCTTCAGAAAATCTTTTCCAATCTGTGTTGTCTTTGTATTCGAGTCTGCTATCTGTAGTATTTAATCTAACGTCTCCAGCAACTCCGGCTGGTCTTTGGGCTGTCGTTCCCTTAGCCCACACTAGTCCTCCAGTGTTACCACTCATGTCAATTAAGTTTGTAGTTACTTTGTTTGTTGCCATGAGCTACAGATTATTGTGTTATTACTACTTCTATTCCATTTGTTGCGGTTGTTGGTGGCGGACTAGCAAAAGTTAATGTCGTTCCTGCTACTGTATAGTTCGCCGTTCCTCCAGAATCTTTGGAGTTTTGATATACCCCGCTTATAAATATGTTAATATTATCAGCACTACTTGGAGTTACTGATAATGTAAATGCTGTTGTTGCGTTGTTTCCAGTAAATTGGTCTTTAGTAACTGTAGTACCTGCGGCAGAAGCAATGGTAATTTCAGTTGCTGAGTTTTGTGTTAAAGTAATTCCTGTTCCTTCTGTCAGATTAACTGTTGAATCAGTTCCGGTGGCAGCATCTAATTGTAAAGGTACACTTGAACCAGCTTTAGTGCCAGCTTGAAGTGTATACGTATCTCCCGTTGCAGTTGATGCAATTGAAATTTCGCTATCACTAATTCTTGTTAATGTAATATCTGTACCTCCAGTTAATGTTATAGCGTCATTACTACCATCACTACCTGCTAGGTTTATATTTGTTGTTGCTGTNGGTACATCTACGGTATANGTNGTNCCTGTTAAAAGNGNTTTGGCNACCTGNATGTTNTCTGTGCCTTTATATCCAACGAAATAATCTATATCCGCTAGTGTCGCTCCCTGTTGTAAATTGTGAAAATTTTACTGCCATTTTTTTTCTATTAAGGTGCTTGTTCTGTTATTAAATCTTGACTTCCTGTCTCACTTACCATTTGAACTCCGGTTTCAGTAATTATATCTTCTCCTCCATAGGGTGGGGTAATACCAAGTTGGTTTATCCCAATGTAATTTCCTATGGCAATTATTAAAGACATATAACTATACCTATTACCACAGAGCTATAATGTTTGAAGCACTTGTTCCTGTTGCGAAAACTTTTCTTACATGAACTGGAAAAAACGCTCCTGTATTTACTCCTACAAACGTAACCTCGTCACCGGCTACCGTTTCTACTTTTAAATCTCCTGCTGTACCAATGTATAGTACCGCTCCTTCTTGCTCACCGCCATAAATAGCGTAAGCTTTAGCAGTTACCGCAAATATATTATTAGCAACTGTAAGTGTTGTGTCGTTTTCAATACCAATCACAGTAGTCTGAGTACCGTCTGTAGTATTAACGACAATCATTCCTAGCTTAACTCCGTTTGTTAAAAACGTAGCTGTATTATCAATTAGTTGTGTTGCACTCCCACTGGTTGTAGTTCCAGTTGGGCCTGCTGTTCCTATGTCAGGAATATCGGTGTTGTCTGATGTGTACACCGACCATGCTCTTCCTGCCTGTAATTTTTGGTATGCCATTATTTATCTTTTATAAGGAAATATTCGGTTGAGCGAATCACGTCTTTGATCGCACCCGCAATCCTTGTTAAACTTATCTGCTACTATGTCTACTGCTTTTTTAATTCCAGTAAACTTAGTAAATTTTTCTATGTCGTCTCCGAGTCCTCTTGATTTCATTTTGTACAAGTACATATTGTTTGACCATCTGAACAATCTTTCATTTTAAAAGATATTGCAAAGATAATCTTATTCCATTTACATTTAACACTGTGTGTTAATTTTCCCCACCATCTTGCGATAGCATGAGAAGTATTAATAAGCCATGCTCCTAGTTTTTTCATAGTATTTATTTTTTACAACCAAAATTGTTAGCATAATTTGCCATAGCTACAACTGCTTTAGAATACTTATCTGTATTTTTCATTATTGCAGATGCAGCTGAACAAGTAGACTTGCCGGGCATGTTTTTTTCTACCCAGCTAGTAAACTTTCCTTCGTTCTTTTTTTTGATCGCAGGAAAAGGTTGCTTTTTAGTTCTACCTTTAGTTGCCATTACTTTTTAATTAAAGATGATAAGTGTGCTTTTACGCTACCCTTTTCACCGTGAGATTCGTATGCCATTGAATGGTCACCACCATAAGCGTGTCCATACATTTTTTTTGACATAGCCTTGCTTTCGTCTCTTCTTGCTTTAAAAGATTGAGACTTTTTTCCGTGTTTTGCTCCTAGAGATTCATCTAGTCTAGCATTGTATCCTTGTTTCATAATTTATAAATTTATAACAAAGATACTAATATTTTCCTTGTCTATTTTTTGGTGAAGATTTTGTAGAACCACCTGAGCCAGCCCATAAAGTTTTACACGCCCAATACCTTGCGGTTAGCTTTGATTTTGCTTGTCCGCACTTATGTCTTGCTCTAAAACTTTTACGAGCGGCAGCTGAATAATTATGACCGTAACCAGTAGCTCCAAAATGAATTAACTTTTCTTGTCCACCTGAACAAGCTTTTACCATTTTTTTCTTTCCAGCTCTATCTGATTTCATTGGCTTGTTACAAGCCATTTTACTTTTATCTGCCATTATGCGTTTCTTACTTTAGCAGCAGGTGTATTAGCTACTACTGTTTGACCTCTTTTACCTGCAGCTTTTTTCTTTCTTGCAGTTGCTGCTCTTTGTGCTTTTGAAAGTTTGCTGGCTTTTGCTCTAGGTAAACATCTATCAGGATTTTTTTTATTTTTACTCGTACCACATTTACCTAAAATAGTACCATCAGTACCAATACGAACCCAGTCTTGCTTTACCCATTTTTTAAGCTCGCCCATTACTTTTTCTTTTTAGACATTGCTTTAAGCATTCTGTCTATTTTTCCTGCTTGTGCTTTGTGCATAGCAGAAGCTTTTTTTAATTGGCTTGAAACTTCTCTTAATTTTTTTGCATCCATTACTTTTTCTTTTTAGCGCCAGCTATCTTATCTGCGTAAGTGATACCTGGGTTGTTATCGATGCCAGCCTCCACGCTTAGCATGCCAAAATTTGGTCTTTTACCCTTTCGGGCTTTTTTATTCATTTTACTCATTTTTTACCTTTTGCTTTTTTGGCGTAGTTTGGGTCTTTACAATACTTGCTTGCTGCCATATTTGCATAGGCAGATGGATAAGTATCAAATGTTCTTTTCGCCCATGCTATTCCAGCTGGACAAATTTTATTTCCTCGACCTGTTTTTTTCTTTGCCATTAATCTTTATGTTTATTAATTACTGCTTGTATGCTATCTAATCTAACTAAAATCTCCATAGACAATCCAGCTTCAAATTTAGCAACTGGCGTTTGTCCTTTATAGATGACTATAGTTGGAACAGATTTTATAGATCTTTTTAAAACATCACCTTGGTCTTCCACAAAAGCATATTGAACTTTAGTGTGTTTTAATCTGTCTAAATCCTCGTAAGCATTGGTTGTGTTCCATTTATAATTAAAATGAATAGTTGTAATTTCTTGACCATAACTAAAAACACTAAACAACAATGCTAATATTAATACTCTCATTAGTCTTTTGTTATAATTTCAAATAGCTTCTCATCAATATCTTTAAGCTTTTCTCCATTCTCTTCTACTTTTTCTTGAGTAGACATAATTGTTTCTCTTATGAGCTGGTCTTTTAGATCATACTCAGTTCGAGACACCTCTGGTTCGGGCAGGGCCTTAGCAAGCTCAATGTCCTCCTGGAGCGAGTACCACATACCGGTAACCGTAACTACAACCATACCAATTGTAATCATGTTTTCAACAGATATGTTGAATTTTTTCTTTTTAAATTTTTCAATATCTAGCTCACTCATCTTAGTAAGACATCTTTTCCTTGCCGTAGCCTGGGTTATCTTTCTTTTTGCCCTTCATCATTTTGGCAAATTCGTGTGCTTGTGCTTTTCCTACTGCATTGTAAGGAAAAGTCTTTGTTCCACCTTTATATTTTACTGTTGGCATATTTACTTTTTTTATAAATTAACATATTAGGGAAATCTTTAGTGCTTCCCTTTGGGCACTTGTAATTGTATTTATTGTTTTCCAAAGAACTTTTATACTTCATGCTCCTCTTTTCTTCATCTTTGGTTTGACCACTATGCTGTCCGACATTGTTTTTTTGTGTGGAGGAACCATTGTTTTAGTATCTTTTCTATATGGAAAACCTTCAGCGTTTACTCCGTAGATGCTGTCTAATTTTCTTATCATAGCATTTTTAGCTGGTATGCTGTCCATTGCTTTTTTTAAATGTCCTTTCTTGTGTGGCATAATATTATTATTTTTACAAAGATACTAAATCTAATATAATGAAATCTAAAGTAAACGACTGCCTAAAGTACTGGCGAGTCATCCGCTATTTTATNAAAGCTAAATATGGTCTTACTACNGCNGACCTNGANATGTTACTGTTTCTATATAGCGAAGATATATTCTCAAAAGAAAAGTTTGAAGAGTTTGATAATCTATTGTCATGGGATGAAGATCGCTTTGATAGATTACTACGTGATGGATGGATAGAGGTGTTTCGCCGCAGGCGAAAAAAATATAAAAGCCTATACGGACTTTCTTTTAAAACTCAGAGAGTCATCAGNTCTATTTATAAAAAATTATCAGGCGAAGANATTCCAACCTCTCAAACATCCAACCCTATGTTTGCAAAGAATGTAAAGTATAGTGATAAGGTGTATAGAAATATGATACTAGAGATGAACGCAGCTATAAGACAACAACGACATCTTTCTCTTGAATAATGGTATACTGCTCGTCATTAATTATCATAGAGTAGCCTGATCTTTTATCATAATATACGGTATCTCCCTGTTTAATACTAGCAACATCAGTTCCACTTTTAACTATTAAACCTTTTTTATATCTTAGTTGGTTGGCATCTTCAGAACTTAGAAGAAGTCCTGACTCAGTTTTAATCTGTTCATCTATAGTTTGAATAATTATGTTCTTGCCGATTGGTTTCATTCGCTACAGTATTCAATTGTTGTTATAATAGTAACACAGTCATCTGTGCAATCTACTCTTTGAAACTGCTCTACCTCATAGTTAGGACAGGGGTCATCTGCTTGCGTACATGATACCGCCATAAAAAGAAGGATAATAATAAATATCATTAATAGGTAGTCGAATAATTTCATTTGGTCTCGTATGTTCTAGCCATAGTAACTATNGCGTTAGTAGATAATATAGTAACGGCTACAGACACTGCGTTTTGCAGCGCCTGCTTAGTTACTTTCATAGGATCGATGATTCCCATCTCAATGAGATTCCCTTCCTTGCCGGTCTTTACATCCAGACCTATGTTCTTTTCGTTGTACACTCTCTTGTTAGTTATCCCTGCATTTCTTTGTATCTGCTTTAAAGGTTCCTGAAGGGACTCCCCCAAAATCGCATGAGCGATTTTTTTTGTGGAATTTTTAGACCCCTGTAATAATAACCCTTCTTGATACAGCGCTAACCCAGCCCCAGGGAGTATGCCTTCCTCTAGTGCTGAGCGTACTGCGCATACTGCATCATCTACCCTGTCGTAGAGTTCTTTCTGCTCCAGGTCAGTGTTCCCACCTACGTAGATTACCCCGACACCACCAGTGAGTGAAGCGATTCGAGATAGTATAAACTCCTTATCCTGTTTTAGAGTTGTTATTTTATGTGCATCCCANAGCTGGTCTACACGTTCTGCTATAGCAGCGTCATCGACCTGCTGGTCATCTTTTAGTATGATACTTGAGTCCCGACCTATGATAATTTTTTTCGCACGTCCTAGGTCGCNAAACTTAATTATACTCAGATCATCTCCTGTCTTTTCTGAAAAATAAGTAGCACCCACTGACAGAGCTATGTCTTGCATCAGCTCATGTTGCTTGTAGCCAAAGGAGGGTGGTGTTATGGCGCAAAGCTTCAAGGAGTTCTTCATCACATTCGCCGCTAGGGTGTTTATGACTTGTTGTGAACACGGTGCTACAATTAATAATTTCTTTCCCTCGTTTATGATTGGTTTAAGTATGTTCTCAATCATAAGTATGTTGTTTATCTCGGCATCAGAGACAAGTATATGTACGTCCTCCATAATACACTCATCCTTCTTTTGGTTGTTTACAAATAAAGGTGAGGAGTATCCTCTGTCTATTTTGAGACCATTGGTTGTTTCAAATGAGGTCTCGCTACCCTGCGACTTCTCAACGGTCACTATCCCATTCTTGCCAACCGAGTTATATGTACTTGCTATTACTTCTCCTACCTCCCTGTCATTATTAGCTGATATAGTTGCTACATCGAGTAGTTTCTTTTTNGATACAGCTCTNCTTCTTTTNTGNANGTTCTTAACAATCTGCTCNGTCTCTGTGACCATATCACGAAGCACNTGCGTTTTATTATCCGCCTCTTTTAACTNTTTTAGACCACTGCGAACTANNGCTTCTGTNAGAACTATTGCCGTTGTCGTNCCGTCACCTGCGTTGGCTGCNGTNCTGGANGCTGCCTCTCTCATCATCTGNACGGCTAGGTTCTCTACTGGATCTAGCAGCTGAATAGACTTAGCTACAGTCACTCCATCCTTAGTTACGGTTATCCCATGAGTGTGGGCCGCCGATTCAATCAGCACAGTATTACCCATAGGCCCAAGTGTAGACTTGACTGCCTTAGACATTTTAGTAATTCCGTTTATTAATTTAGACCTACCCTCGTCAGCGAAGTGCAAGTCTTTTGGTGAGTACCCCCCTGTTTCCATTTGATTAGATTTATTTCAAATATANAAATTNATTTNATNNANNCATGTTAATATGTTGAAAATTTNTCTGNATTACTTNNCTATAAAAAAACTTTTTCTNTTTANTTTTTTCTATCTCTATTTCTCTTTTATTTTTAACATTTNAACATAAATAATAAAAAAAAGAATATAAATATATAGTAATCAGTAAGTTAGAGCTATGTTGAAAAAAAATATTTTTAACATGGAAATGTTGATTTTTAACATAAATGCAAAAAGCTACCCGAAGGTAGCTTTCAACACTTAAAACCAACTAACTATGAACTATAACTAATCCATAAATCTCTCGAGCATTTGAGCCCTGCGGATACCCTCAGCGATCTGCTCAATATTTTCTTGTCTCTTGACCATCTTTCTAAGCTTCGCAGCTTTCTCTATCCCCATCATGCTGTTTGGACGGTCATTGATAAGTCTACCATCTTTACTGTATAGACCATCTACATAATTATCCATATTAATATTTTAATGTTAATCCAATTAGACCGAGGTAGAGATTAAGTTCAACCCAATCATGCTCTTCGTCTTTACCGTAGTATGACCAACCAAGAGCGAAGCCTAAGTTGATTCTGTTGTGAATCTCTAATTCCCAATCCATATACAAAGGTACAAATTTTTTTAAGACACTTAGAGTGTTTGGGTAATATATGCGTACGCCCGCCATTTGCCACCGACAGAAATGACTTTTTTTTCAGCTGGGGGGCTGTTGGCTCTGGAGATGTTGACCGATTTTTTGGCGTTTTTCCTGCGTTCTGCTGGCACTTGGTCTCATTCTGGTACTCCCCTACCTTTAATCCGTTTGACGATGTTAAAGCGGGAAGAGGAAGCTGGGGCTTCCCTTT
>FUFK010043875.1_pt1 | contig 17659 bp, 9 predicted proteins | sample 1021851 | NCBI WGS metagenome assembly FUFK01 (sample SAMEA51879418, study PRJEB19060) | metagenome | reverse complement strand
CAGTCGCAAAAGGTCCATTGGTACAAGCAGTCAGAGAGTGTGGAGGAAATAGTTCTCGTTCAAACGCAATTCCAGGATATCCTCAATTTATTCCAAGAATTAGATGGGTTGATAGTGCTGCTGAAGCACCTGCTGTTACAGCGGGTCCTGCTTATGGATATTGGGGTGGTGGTTATGCTTCTTCTATATTATCAACAGTAGATAGAGTTGATTATTCTAGTGATACAGATGTAGCATCACCTAAAGGTCCATTAAGTTCTACTAGATATAATTCAGCAGCAACAGGTAATACATCTTATGGATATTTTGGTGGTGGAGGTGCACCATACGTATCAACAGTAGATAGAATTGATTATTCTAGTGATACATCAACAGCATCACCAAAAGGACCATTAAGTCTTGCTAGAATTCATTTGGCAGCAACAGGTAATACATCTTATGGATATTTTGCTGGTGGTTATCCTGGTCCAAATACAATAGTAGATAGAATTGATTATTCTAGTGATACAGGAACAACACCAACAAAAGGACCATTAAGTCAATCTAGATATGGATTAGCAGCAACAGGTAATACTTCTTATGGATACTTTGGTGGTGGTCAAGATCCTGGTTTCTTTTCAACAGTTGATCGAATCGATTATAGTAATGATACAGGAACAACACCAACAAAAGGACCATTAAGTCTTGCTAGAAGAAGATTAGCAGCAACAGGTAATGCTTCTTATGGATACTTTGGTGGTGGTTCTACTCCTTCTCTTGTATCAACAGTAGATAGAATTGATTATTCTAGTGATACATCAACAGCAGCAGCAAAAGGTTCATTAAGTGTTGCTAGGCATAATTTTTCAGCAACAGGTAATACTTCTTATGGATACTTTGGTGGTGGTAATCCTGGTCCAAAGTCAACAATAGATAGAATTGATTTTTCAAATGATACATCAACAGCAGCAGTTAAAGGACCATTAAGTAGTGCTAAATATTTAGCAGCAGCAGCAAGTGCACAGGCAAATGGACTTCCCTCAACAAGCACAGCAGCAATCGCAGCACCAGTTCAACCACCATTCCCATATCCACAACAATTAGTTGATCCTACACTAAATCAAAACGGATTGACACATCATTATGATTTTGGTAATACAAGTTCATGGGGTGGAGGTGCATCTGACGCTACTATATACGATCTTAGTGGTAATGGTAACAATGCAGCATTTACTTCAACTGGTTATACAAAGAACACTGACAATGGTGGATCTATAGTTCTTGCTGCTGATACCCAGAATAGTAGATTTGACTTAGCAAGTGCTGTTACCTATTCAAACACTCAAGATTTTACATTATTTGTAGGATATAAGTACATATCTACACCTAGTGGTTGGAATGTGTATTTTGGAAATAATGACAGTGATAATTTTGTCGGTAGACAAGGAAATTCCTATTTCCGTATGCAAGACGAAAGCAATAACAACATAGATATATCAGGTAGCACTGGCGGTGGTGCTGGTATGATTGATCGCGATACAGAGATTACAGTTTTTTATGCTGTTAAAGATGATAAAACAGCTTACTTTTATGAAAATGGACGATTATCAAATGGTGGTGAAACTAATGCGAGTTTTGGTGACATTACTATTAGTGGAAATCAATATCAGGGTTCTTATGGAACAGTTCCTTTCCCTGAACAAAGAGTATATTTCTGGGGAATATATAATAGAGCTTTAACAGCTGACGAAATTGCAGCAAATTATGTTAAACATCAAAATAGATTAGGAATATAGATTTTCTAATTAATTTGTGCTATACTAAGTAAAACGTTTATTTTTTTATGAGTTTGATGATTGCCCTCCCCTGTCATGGAGGGATTGTAACTGAAAAAACAACGATGAGTTTATTCAGACTCGGTAAACTTTTAGCGAGAAGTAATATACCTCACGGTCTTTTAACACAGGCAAATTCTTCTTTGATTACTCAAGGTAGGTCGAAGTGTGTTAATTTTTTTATCAATAATACTGACCATGAATATCTTTTCTTTTTAGATAGTGACATTGGATTTGATGAGTATGATGTGTTAAAGTTAATGAATCATGAAGTTGATATTGTTTCTGGTGCTTATCCAATGAAAACAATTCCAATTCGATATTGTATTAATGTCGTTCAACCAGAACAAAGAAAGGGAGATCTCTTAAAGATTGAAGGAAATGGAATGGGATTTACTTTGATTCATCGAAATGTATTTCTTCAGATGGCACAGAAGTTTCCAGATTTAAAATACACTCCACCGAAGGATGATAGTAATGTTCCACCCACAGAAGGTGAGATAAATAACTCATACCATTTCTTTATGGAACATAAAAAGGGAGACGGGTTCTTATCTGAAGATAAGAGTTTCTTTTTTCGAGCAAGTATGCTAGGATATGATATATGGCTAGATACTACAATTAAACTACAACACGTTGGTTCACATATTTTTTCTGAATAGATTATGAAATCAGGAGCAACCGAAAGTTCTTATCAGTTTCTTTCGCAATATTATAAATTTCCAGAAGATGTTGAAGTAGCACATCTTCCACAAGAAATAATTAAATCAAAAAAGAAATATAAAATTCTCTGGGCACATCATGCATATGATCAACCAGTATTTTTAAATTTTGATCATAATACAGTCGATCATATTGTATCTCCTTCGCATTGGGCAAAGGAGCAATTGGTTCGTTTCTTAAAAGTTCCAAAAGAAAAGATAACTGTAATTGCAAACGGAGTATCTGATAAATTTACTTTGTCTGAAAACAAAACAAAAACTTTTATCTATACATCAATACCTTATAAAGGATTAGAATTATTACCTCGAATTATTCCTTTAATTGAACAAAGACATCCTGATGCTAAATTTAAAATCTTTTCATCTATGTCTTTATATGGTAATATAATGGATCCTTATGTTGATCTGTATCAAGATTTAAAATTACTAAAGAATGTAGAGTATTCTGCTGCGGTTGATCAAGATGAATTGATTCAACATTATCAGGAATCTGCTTTCTTTATTCATCCAAACATATGGGAAGAAACATTTTGTGTTTCAATGGCAGAAGCAATGAAGTGTGGTTGCTATCCAATCATCACAAACATTGGAGCACTTCCTGAGGTTGCGACTGAAAACTTTTCTTCGATTGTTCCGTTGGAAGGAACCCGAACAACTGAAAAATATGAGGTTACTGATAACTTTATAAATAAATTCGCAGAGGTTTGTTGTACTGCATTAGATTATTTTGATAATGATCGAACTACATATAATCAGATCTCAAAATCTGCTTCAAATCATATAACACAAAAATGTGATTGGAAGAAAATTTCCAAACAATGGGAAAAATTAATTACAAAAATTACAAGTGGAGAACCAATGACAAGTGACAACAAAAAAGCATCTGCATTAGATGGATATGAACCAATTAATTCCGACCAAGCAGTTTTTGATGATGACTATCTACATAAGGCATTTGATAATGTATTAAGATGGGAAGAGAGTGATAAAGAATTAGCACAAGGTAGAACCAACTTTCAGTTAGAAAAGTTCGCACTACTTGAAACTCATACNTTACCTGTTGCTTTTGAGAATACNTTAAAGTCCCGTCGTCAGATGGCAGAAGGATANATGTATAAACTTATTGAGATGAAAGAGAAGGTCAGAGAGTTTGAGTATAAATGGAAAGATAGAGATAGAACACAACCACTTCTATGGGATCGAGGAGGACCAGAATCAGGTAAAAAATTATGTTGGTTTGATTTGGATGAACTCTCACTCACACATTATCTAAAGTCATGTGAACTTGAGATTCGTGACCGTCTTCATCAGATGGAACACCTAGATAAGATTCTTGAAAAACTTGTCGAACAAAATGGTGGCAAGGTTGTAACCCGTGAACAATTCCTTGATAGTGATGGTGAATATTGGGAGCGTCGTTTTGCTGATCAGGCAATGGATGAAATGATTGCTGCTCAAACTGGTATTTCGATTGGTAACTTACACAGTATGCGTCGTGCTTCTGCACCTGCAATTGTAGATAAGAGAAATGAAACTCCAAATGGATATGTTCCATTGAATAGACTTCTTGAAAGTCCTCAAGGAAAAATGGAATTCTTAAATGATCTTCAAAATAAAGTAATTCAAGGAATCTCAGAAGTTACTGGTGATAATTTCAACAAACTTACTGGATCATCACAAGAGGAGCAGAAGAAGATTCAAGGTAACTGATGAATCAAAAATTTATTATTATAGATGATTTCTATAATGCTGCCTGTATGACGGGTAAAGATATTCATCTTGATTTTTTAGAATCAGAATATAAGAATGAAGTTGTTGGAGAAGTAACAGAAAAAGTATCTTCAATATTAAATCAACCTGTTCAAGTTGAACATGTGATTAATGAGATCACTTCTGAAAATTCTCCAAACAATATTACATCAAATACTTATTATGATTGGATTGCAATCATATATCTTAATCTTCCTACAGAGACACATCATCTTGGTAGGGGATTAAGTTTTTATTTGCATCAATCTACTGGAATAGATTGTTTTCCAAATGATTTAGCATGTAAGATAAATGGTCTTCAAAATATGGAAGATATTTTACGATGTTTTGATGTAAATAATCAATCATATTGGAAAGAATATATGAATATTTACGTCAAATATAACCGTATGATATTGTTTCGTGCTGATTTGTGGCATTCATATGGAGTTGGTTTTGGTAATGAACTAAATAACTCAATGAAGCATCAAAAAGTATTGATAAAAAATGTCTGAAAATAGGGGAATATTTAGTTTAGAAGAATTTTATGATCTTCAAGTATCTGGAGAGATTACAAATATTTTTGATCCTTTTAGGTATGTTCAAGATTCAACTCAAGGAACTCCTTATGGGTACATTACTGCAGGTTTTCCTGCCTCATCAACTGTTGATCGAATTGATTACTCAAATGATACAGCAACAGCAGCACCAAAAGGTCCTTTAAGTAGTGCTAGAGGTTATCATTCTGCAACGGGAAACACTTCATATGGATATGCTTTTGGTGGATTTTTTCCTGGTCAGAAGTCACTTATAGACAGAATAGATTATAGTAATGATACTGCGACAGGATTATCAAGAGGATATTTGACTGCAACTAAATATGGAACTGCAGCAGCAGGTACCACTGATTATGGATATATTGCTGGTGGAACAAGTCCATATCTTTCTAGTGTAGATCGTATTGACTACTCTAATGATACTGCGAACGCAGTCGCAAAAGGTCCTTTAGCAGCAGTAAGAAGATATTTAGGTGCTGCGGGTAATGCCACTCATGGATTTTTTGTTGCTGGTATTACTGGATCAGATTATTTTTCAAATATTAATAAACTTGATTATTCAAATGATACTGCTACGGTACCAGGTGCAGGTAATTTAAGTTTAGCAAGAAGTCATGCGAGGGGATCTGGTAATTCTACTTATGGATATTTTGGGGGTGGACTTAGTGATTCTGATGATCATTCAACAGTAGATAGAGTTGAGTATGCAAGTGATACTGGAACATCACCAACTAAAGGTCCTCTAGATATAGATAGAAAGAAATTTTCAACAGTAAGTACTGGATCGGCTGGTTACTATGCTGGTGGTCAAGGATCACCAAGTGCTGGTAGTAGTATATCTAAAATTGATTTTTCAAATGATACCGCAACAGCAACACCGAAAGGTCTTATGAGTAGTGAAAGAAGATGCACTGGAGGAACTAGTTCTAGGGATAATGCTTTTGCCTCTTCTGTAAGATCTCAAGCAACCAGAACTGAAGGAACTGCTGGAGGTCCTGCCTTTGGATACTTAGCTGGTGGTGGTGATCCTACTAGATCAACAATAAGTCGTATTGATTACGGGAACGATACTGCAACACCAGTAACAAAAGGTCCTATGAGTTCATCAAGATATGGACCTGCAGGAACAGGAAATTTATCATACGCATACTTTGGTGGTGGTAGTCCATTATCAGGAAATTCAATTGTAAGTCGAACTGATTATTCAAACGATACTGAAACAGGACTTTCAAAAGGTCCTTTAAGTCAAGCAAGATCAATGCTTACAGCAGTAGGTAACGCTTCTTATGGATATTTTGCTGCTGGTTCTCCTACTACAACAACAGTAGACCGTGTTGATTATGCAAATGACACAGCAACAGCAGCAGTCAAAGGTCCGTTGAGTGTAGGTGTAAGTACACGTAGATATTCGGGTACAGGAAATCAAAGTTATGGATATTTTGGTGGTAGTGACCATCCCCCAACTTCATATTTGAATCGAATAGATTATTCAAATGATACATCAAATACATCACCAAAAGGTCCTCTCGCGGTTACTGCTGGTGCTAGAGGAGCAAATGGTAATTCAAATTATGGATACTGGGGTGGTGGACATAATCCTTCATCAACTGGTAAAAGTCATGCTGATCGTGTTGATTATTCTAATGATTCGTCAACAGCAGTCACAAAAGGACCTTTGACTAGTGCAAGATACTGGATTGGAGGAACAGGTAGTTCCTCTATGGGATATTTTGCTGCTGGTGCTTATCCTGGAATATCAACGATTGATAGACTTGATTTTAGTAATGACACAGCAACAGCATTAGCAAGAGGAAATTTAAGTTATACTTCTTATGGTCAGGGAGCTGCGAGTGGTCAAGAGAATGGACTTCCAGTTTCAACGCTTAAAACAGTAGACAAAGGTGCTGATGGATATACAACAACGTCAGAGGGACCCGCTTTTGGATATATGTGTGGTGGTAGAAATCCTGCAGAAAGTCCTAGTGATGCAGTACAAACTTTGATAGATCGAATTGATTACAGTAATGATACAGCAACAGCATCACCAAAAGGTGCATTATATGTTCGTAGAAATAATCATGCAGCAGTTGGTAATAAAGATTATCTATACAATGGTGGTGGTGGTTATGGTTCCCCCACCACATCAAAAATAGATCGTCTTGATTATGCTAGTGACACCTCAACAGCAGCTGAAAAAGGTCCTTTGTCTTCTGCAAGATACTACTTAGCAGCAGTGGGTAATGCTAGTTATGGATATTTCGCAGGTGGTTATCCTGGTTCTGGTGGATTATCAACGGTGGATCGAATTGATTATTCAAGTGATACTGATACAGCATCACCAAAAGGTCCTTTAAGTTCTGGTAGATATGGAGCAGGAGGGACATCTAACGCTTCATATGGATGGATTGCTGGTGTAAGATATCCTCAAAAGTCAATAGTAGATCGTATTGATTTTTCAAATGACACTGCAACATCATCACCAAAAGGACCAATGGCATCTGCTAATGGTTATAAAGCAGGAACTGGTAATGCTAATTTTGGATACTTCTATGGTGGTTATCCAGCATTCACAAATGTAGAAAGAATTGACTATTCAAATGATACTGCAACAGCAACTGTTGTTACTACATTTTCAACTTCAAATAAGAATAGAGCTGGAGCAACAGGTAGTGCCTCTTTTGGATACTTTGCTGGTGGAGCGAATGGTGACAAATCAATAGTGCAAAAAATTGATTATGATAATGATACAGCAGCGTTATCACCTAAAGGACCTTTAAGTGCTGGTAGATATAGTATAGCTGGAGGAAGTAGTAGAGAAAATGCATTACCAACAGCCAGTTTCATTCCAAGAATTAGATGGGTTGATAGTGTTTCTGAAGGAACTCCCATTACACAAGGTCCTGCGTTTGGATATTTCTATGGATCAAATCCACAAACAAGTTCAGTGGATAAATTGGACTTTTCCAATGACACAGCAGATCTAACTCATACTGGTAATAGTACATATACTGCTTTTGCTAGTGCAGGAACATCAAGTAAAGATTATGGATATTGGACTGGTGGATGGTCTGGTAGTGCCGAATCAGTTATAAATCGTATTGATTATAGTAATGATACTGGAACAGCAACACCAAAAGGTAATTTATCTGTAGAAAGAAGATATCACATGGCAGTTGGTAATTTATCTGCTGGATATTATGTAGGTGGATACGCTTCAAGTGGAGGTCAAACTTCCGTAGAAAAAATTGATTACAGTAACGACAGTGGTACTTCAAGTCCAGGAGCAAAATCTACGCTTATGACATCTGGTAGTGCTGGTGCAGGTAATAAATCTTATGGATATTATGCTGGTGGTTTTGGAAATCCAGTTAATCCTCTTGGTTCATCATACATAGAACGCATTGATTATTCGAGTGATACATCAAATGGAGTATCAAAAGGAGAATTAAGTGCTGCCAAATATTACCTGGCTGGTGCAAGTAATAGTAATTATGCATGGTATGCTGGTGGAAACGTAGGTGCAGGTGGTGGATCTAATCGTATTTCTAATGTAGAACGTATTGATTTTTCAAATGATACAGCGACAGGAACACCAAAAGGTAATTTAAATGCTGCTAGAGATACACTTGGTGGAACTGGCAGTTCTTCTTATGGATATTTTGGTGGCAATAATGTTTCTCCTAACGGATCGACAACGGATAGAATTGATTACTCAAATGATACTGCAACAGCAACACCAAAAGGAAACTTTAGTGTGTCTCAGCGAAAGGCAGTGGCAGCAGTAAGTTCTCAAGAAAATGCTAATCCAACACCAGCACCAACAATCGCAGCACCAGTTCAACCACCATTCCCATATCCAGAACAAGCGTATAACCCTTCAAACAATACAAGGTATGGATATTATGGTGGTGGATTCAGAGATCCTAGTAGTCCATCAACTGGTAGAAGAACATTAGTACAAAGAATAGAGTATGCAAATGATACTGCAACAGCAGCACCAAAAGGTAATTTAAGTGCTGCTAGATATACACTAGCAGCAACAAGTAGCAGAGATTTTGGATACTTTGCTGGTGGTAGTGTAGCTGGTCCTAACACAACTAGTNTTATAGATCGTCTTGATTATGCAAATGATTCTGAAGCAGCAACACCAAAAGGTGGGTTGAGTAATGGACAACAGAAATTTACATCAGTGGGTAACGCTTCTTATGGATATTTTGCTGGTGGTTATCCTGGTGGTAATACCTCAGTAATACAAAGACTTGATTATGCAGATGATACAACTGCGACAGTAGCAAAAGGTCCGTTGAGTGCGAATCAACAAGGTTGGTCTGCAGGTGCAGGTAATCAATCTTATGGATACATTGCTGGTGGTGATCCTTCCAGATCAAGAGTCGATAGAATTGATTACTCAAATGATACAGCAACAGCATCACAAAGAGGTTCACTAGAGGCAAATCGAAATCGCATGGGAGCGACTGGTAATGCTTCTTATGGATATTTTGCTGGTGGAATTCCTACTACAACGTTGATTAATAGAATTGATTACGGAAATGATACTGCAACTACATCACCAAAAGGTAATCTAACTAATATTGGATACATGTTTGGAGCAACAGGTAATACTTCTTACGGATATTTTGGTGGTGGTTATTATCCAGGTACTCCTAATAACGGACAAACAAATGTATTGCGTATAGAGTATGCAAACGATACTGCAACAGCATCACCAAAAGGTAACCTTGAGAGTGAAGTATACGGACTTGCAGGAACGAGTGCTGCTGAAAATGCAAATCCTCAATAATTATGTTATACTAAAAATAAAATTTGATGGAACGAAATATTATTGTTATTGATGATTTTTATGATGATCCTGATGAGGTAAGAAATTTTGGTTTGACAGCAGAGTATCCAGATCCAGGTGAGAACTATACTTATCCTGGTAAAAACTCACGTCTTGGTTTTTATAATGATGACACTCATAAAAAAATGGAGGAAGTTGTAGGTGCTGGTCTTGAACCATCAGAACCTTGTGGATATTTTCGAATCTCATTAGAACATGATAGTTTAAAGCAAGATGTTCATGTAGATCCTGGTTGGGATTGGGGTGGTGTTTTGTATGTAAATACACCAGAACAATGTATTGATGAGGGAGGAACATCTTTCTGGAAACATAATAGTCTTCATTGGGAACAGTGTCCACGAACAGCAGAGGAGTCACAATATTATTCTTATCCTACATACAAAGAAGCATGGAATACAACTGTATATGGTGCAGGGTTAGATCGAAGTCAGTGGACAAGATATATGTTATGTCCAATGAAATATAATCGTTTAGTTTTGTTTCGAACTCATCTCTGGCATTCGCATAATTATAACTTTGGTGATAGTATGGAGAATGGTAGATTAGTTCAACTATTCTTCTTTAAAGAAAAAGGCAATACTGATAATAAATGGTAGTATGAATCACAGTTTTTATTTTATGGCAGGTCTTCCTCGTGCAGGAAGCACCTTATTGAAAAGTATCATTGANCAGAATCCAAACGTACATACTGAACCAGTNTCTCCAGTNATGGAGTTGATGTATCATACTGAGCAATATTTTAAACANAGTGAACAGTATATTGGATATCCCAAACCAAAAAATGCTTATAAAATTGTTGGTAGTTATATTGAAAATTATTATTATGAAATAGATAAACCAATTNTCATTGACCANAATCGAGCATGGTCAAATAATATTGAAAGAATTAAAACATATTTAAATCCAAATCCAAAAATCATTTGTCCTGTTCGTGACATCTCAGAGATACTTACNTCATTTATTACAATGGTTCATCGAAATTCTGATGAAGTTTCTTTTATTGATGAACATTTAAATGAAAGAGGATTCACAGTCGATGATGATAATCGATGTCAATATCTAATGAGTGATGATGGTATTGTAGAGCAAGCACTCTGGGCACAGTCACAGGCATTTATTCGAAATGAAACAAAACATTTATTGATGGTTGAGTATAATGATATTGTGAATACTCCACAAGAAACAATGGATCGAATATATAATTTTTTAGAGATAGATGGATATAAACATGACTTCAATAATGTTAAAAATAATCACCGTGAAAGTGAGAAACAATGGAATCTAAAAGATATGCATCATGTTCGAAATAAAGTACAGAAAATATCTAAAAAACCTGAAGATGTGCTGTCTCCTTTTATTCTAAATAAATATAGCAAACTGGAATATTGGAAGTATCCTGATAGCACCTACTTAAAAAATGGCAGCAACGAATAAAAGAGGTGTATTCTCTCTTGAAAAAGTATTAGAAAGACAAGATAGTAATAATTGGGTAAAAATACCTGAAGTTTTTAGGTATGTTAATAGTCTTGGAACAGATGCGGTAAGTGGTCCTGCTTATGGATATTGGGGTGGTGGATATAACAATTCTGTCAGCGTGTCACGAATGCAGAGATTGGATTATTCAAACGATACAGCAGCGTTGACTCAAAAAGGATCAATAAGTTCTGCTAGATATAATCCAGTTGGAACAGGTAATGTTTCTTATGGATATTGGGCTGGTGGAAATCATCCTGGACCTAAAACATCAGTTATAGATCGTCTTGATTATGCAAATGATTCAGCAGCAACAACACCAAAAGGTCCGTTGAGTCGCACAGCAACAAAAATGGCAGCAGTGGCTACTGCTTCTTATGGATATTTTGCTTCTGATGGATCTAGCACTTCACTAATAGATAGACTTGATTTTACAGATGACACTACAGCAGCAACACCAAAAGGTAATTTAAGTAGCCCTAGTCAAGGTTTTGCTGCAGGAACAGGTAATCAATCTTATGGTTATATTGGTGCTTTTGGTTCACAATCATACATTGATCGAATTGATTACTCAAATGATACTGCAACAACAGCAGTCAAAGGACCATTATCTAATCCTCAAAATTACGTAATGGCAACAGGTAACGCTTCATATGGATATTGGGGTGGTGGTAAAAATGGTGGTACAAAACTATCAACAGTAAGTAGACTTGATTATTCAAATGATTCTACAACAGCATCACCAAAAGGACCATTAAGTGGTGTTAGGTATTTTGGTTCAGCAACAGGTAACACTTCATATGGATACTTTTCTGGTATTAGTTGGCCAACAATAGAATCACATATTGATAGAATTGATTTCTCTAATGATACACCAACAGCAACACAAAAAGCTACTTTATATGCTACACCAAGTGTAAATTCTGTATATGGAACTGGATCAGCAAGTGGTCAGGCAAATGCATTGGGACAACCAGCAACTCTACCGACTCCTGCAACCAGAACTGAAAGTGAACCAATATCACCTGCTTTACTTGGCACTAATCATGGATATTGGACTGCTGGTCAAGTCTATGGTGGTGGCAGTTTTCCAGCTCAATCAACAATAGATAGACTTGATTTTGATAACGATACAAATACAGCAGTTGTAAAAGGTCCATTAAGCCGTACTGCTTATAATGTTGGAGCAGTTGGTAATAAACCATATGGATATGTTGCTGGTGGTGGTAATCCATCAGCATCGTCAATAGTAGATCGAATTGATTATGGAAACGATACAGCAACAACAGCAGTCAAAGGTCCATTAAGTTCTGCTCGACGTGGAGCAAAGGGAGTAGGTAATCTTTCTTATGGATATTTTGGTGGTGGAGAACCTGGACCATTCTCAACAGTAGATAGGGTAGATTATGCAAATGATACTGCAACAGCAGCACCAAAAGGTCCAATGAGTTCTGCTAGACGTAGACAAGGATCGGTAAGTAATTTGTCTTATGGATATATCGCTGGTGGACAACCATATGTATCAACAGTTGATCGAATTGATTTTTCAAATGATACTGCAACAGCATCACCAAGAGCTCCATTAAGCACCGCTAAAAGATATATTATGGGTGCAGGTACTAATTCTTATGGATATTTTGCTGGTGGTTCTCAACCAAATTATATTTCAACAATAGATCGACTCGATTATGCAAGTGATACGACAGCAATGGTACCAGCAGGTCCATTATGGGAAACACAATGGGCATATGGAGGAGGAACAGGTAATGCATCTTATGCATATTTTGGTGGTGGTTATGATTCTGCGGATCCAATATCACACACGGCTCGATTAGATTATGCAAATGACACTGCAACAGCATTATCAAAAGGTAAATTAAGTTCAGCAAGAATGAATTTAGATGCAGTAAGTTCAAGAGGAAACGGGCAATCTTCACCAACAACTAAAACAGTAGACAAAGGTGCTGATGGATATAAAACAGGAGCAGAAGGTCCTGCTATGGGTTATGTTCTTGGTGGAGCGTTCCCATATAGTTTTTCAACAGTAGATCGTGTTGATTACGCAAACGACACAGCAGCAGCAGCAGTTAAAGGACCTTTAAGTGCTGGAACTTCATATCAAGCTGCTGTAAGTAGTAAAGATCATGGATATTCAATGGGTGGTAAGACACCTTCAAACGGTAAATCATCAAAAGTAGATCGTGTTGATTACGCAAACGACACCGCAACAGCAGCAGTCAAAGGACCATTATCAGCAGGATATTATAGATCGTATGCTGGAGTTGGAAATAAAGAATATGGGTATCTTATTGGAGGAAACTATCCTAGTGGTCCTTGGTCTTCTAATACTCAAAGAATTGAATATGCAAATGACACTGCAACTGCATCACCAAAAGGTCAGTTGCAAGAAGCTGTGTATCTTAACGCTGGAACTGGAAATCTAAGTTATGGATATACTGCTGGTGGTCAATCTCCTTCTAATGGATCAAGTAATTATTCAACGGTAGAAAGACTTGATTACGCAAGTGATACAACAAATGCGGTGGTGAAAGGTCCATTGGCACAAGGTGCAAGAAAACTGACTGCAACAGGAACTGCCTCTTATGGATACTGGGGTGGTGGAACAAGTCCAGACATAAGTATAATTCAAAGACTTGATTACTCTAGTGATACAGACACTGCATTAATAAAAGGTCCGCTGACTATGATAAGAGATTCTTTGTCTTCTTTTAGTGCACCTGGTCATGGATATTTTGCTGGTGGTAAATATCCTGTGGTCTCTTCCATAGATCGTATGGACTATTCGAGTGATACAACAACAGCAGTCGCAAAAGGTAATTTAAGTGGTGATAGAGGTTACAATTCTGGTGTGAGTTCGAGAGATATAGGTGGTTCATTAGGAACAACTCCAACTTTCATTCCAAGAATTAGATGGGTTGATAGTAGAGCACAAGTTTTCCCTTCAACAGGAGGTCCTGCATTCGGATATTTCAGTGGTGGTGGAGAATCTACTCCTGGTGATAGAGTATCAACAGTAGATAGAGTTGATTATTCAAATGACACTGCTACAATGGCAGTCAAAGGTCCAATATCTCGCAATATGAGAAATCATGGAGCAGTTGGTAATTTAACTCATGGATATACGTTTGGTGGAACGGATACAACAACTGTAGACCGTCTTGATTATGCTGCGGATACAACAACAGCAGTGGTAAAAGGTCCTTTACAAGCAGCATCAACATATGCTTCGTCTGTTGGTAATGATTCTTATGCTTACACTAAAACTGGAGGAAATAGTAACTCAACAATAGAACGTCTTGATTATAGTAATGATAGTGCAAACGCATCAACAAAAGGTCCATTAGCTTCTTCTGCTTGGGATAGAGCAGGAACGGGTAATGCTTCTTATGGATACTTTGGAGGAGCTGTTGGTACTAATAGTTCTAGCAAAGTAGAAAGAATCGATTATGCAGATGATACCGCAACCGCATTATTCAAAGGATTAATACATGGAACTGGTGAAAACAAATATGGAATGGCTGCAGCAGGAAATTCCTCTTATGGATATTGGGCTGGTGGACATCCCAAAAACTCAAAAATAAGTAGATTAGATTATTCAAATGATACTGCAGCAACAGTGGTAAAAGGTCCTATGACTCGCACCGCAGGGGGTTTCAATGCAACAGGTAGTCCTACTTTCGGATATTTTGCAGGTGATTTTAATCCAGAATCTTCATCTGTAGATCGAGTTGATTACTCAAATGACACTGCAACAGCATCACCAAAAGGAACTTTAACTGCTGCAAGGAATTATATGGGTGGAAATAGTGGTCAAATGAATGGACTCGCTGCTGGAACTCCTGCAGCAGATGTATTCTTAGCACCAGTTCAACCACCATTCCCATATCCAGAACAATTATATAATCCTGCAAGCAATCAGGGGTATGGATATGCTGCTGGTGGTCCTACAACTCCTGGCGGTTCTTCTAATACTACCATTGTACAAAGAATAGAATATGCAAATGATACAGCAACAGCAGCAGTAAAAGGTCCTTTAAGTTTAGACAGGAAAAATCATTCAGCATCAGGAAATATTAATTATGGATATAATGCTGGTGGACATATTAATCCTGGTTTCACCGCTACATCATCAACGGATCGAATTGATTATGCCAGTGATACCTCAACAGCAACACCAAAAGGCACATTAACTTTCTCTGCAGCAACAAGACAATCAACAAGTAATACTTCTTATGGATGGTTTGGTGGTGGTAATCCATCTCCATATACATCAAAAATAGATCGTCTTGATTTTTCAAATGATACAGCAACAGCATCACCAAGAGGTCCGTTAAGTTCTGCTAAAACTTCAATGGGAACAGCAGGAAATGCATCCTATGGATATTGGGGTGGTGGTACTGAAGGTCCTTCTGGATTATCAACAGTAAATCGAATTGATTATTCAAGTGATACAGGAACCACACCAACAAAAGGTCCATTAAGTTCTGCTCGTGAATCTCTATTTGGATTTGGTAATTCATCCTATGGATATTTTGGTGGTGATTATCCTGGTTCTATAACAACAATAGATAGAATAGATTATAGTAATGATACAGCAACAGCATCAGTGAAAGGACCATTAGATGAAGGGAGACGGAGTTCAGGGGGAGTAGCTAGTGCTTCTGGTTATGGATATGCCATGGGTGGTACACCATCTAGTTCTCCTTCTACATCATCTATTAGTAGAGTTGAATTTGCTAATGATACAGCAACAGCATCACCAAAAGGTAATTTGTATATTAATACAACTGGTTTCGGAGCTGTAAGTGCTGGTGATAATGGACTATAATTAAAAGTATGCTATAATAATTACAACATTGGTTTTTTTATGATAGACAATCCTTTGACAAATATATTAATTCGACCAAACGTCATAAACCCAGAGGGTTTAAGAGAGATGGTTGATTATATTAAGAAAGCTGACAAGGAAGATCTTTCTGTTTTTGATCCAGACGAAACAAATCGAACTGGTGAAACAAAATGGAGAGTTGATAAGAAAGTCAGAGACACTCAGATAGTTGAAATGGGACCTCTGTTTCCAAAAATTTGTGACTTATTTAAATTTGCTGTTAAAGAAGTTGTAAATCCTTTTTATGGATTTGAGGTTGAAAGTAGCGAGATTCCACAGGTTTTATCTTATGGAGTTGGTGGTCACTATCAACCACATATGGATGGTGAAAGTATATGGGTCGCACCAAATGGAGACAAGATTTGGAAGAAGTCAACAGATAGAGATTTGTCATTTGTGTTCTATTTGAATGATGAATTTGAAGGTGGAGATTTTATATTCCCAGAACATAATATTCGTGTCAGACCGAAACCTGGTATGCTAGTTACCTTTCCTTCAAATCATCATTACTTACATGGAGTTGAACCAGTTACAAGAGGAAAAAGATATTCGATTGTAACGTGGGCAAAGGTCAAGGGTTTTCCTTCACTTGAACAAACAAACAGAGAACTCTCTCAAAAATACGGAGTTCCTGTCATATAAATAATCTTTGATAATTAATTTTTAAAAATGAAATATCTAAAACATTACTGGAAATCGACAACCTCTGGCGATTATCTTACTACTGCGAATAGTATTGATAAGAGACATCCAGAATCAGAATTTGCTGGATTAGATGTCCAGATATGGATGCATGATGCTGATGGTGTAGATGTTTGTATGTCACGAGTTCCTGACAGCACAACAGTTACTGATGTCACAGTTGGTTCAAAGAAAGCAGTTCAGTCACTAACAGAAACAGAGTATAATACAGTGAAGACACCATTAGATGCCTCAGCTGTATTAGAAAGTGAAGCAATGACTGCTGAAGCGAGTGGTGATACAAGCACTGCGACAACTAAGAGAAACGAAGCAACCACAAAATACAACGAAGCAAAAACTGCTCTACTTGCATTATAAAATTAAATGAAATCTTTTTATTTTATGGCGGGTCTTCCTCGTGCAGGAAGCACCCTTTTGTCAACATTATTAAATCAGAATCCAAGAATTTATTCAGGACCATCGAGTCCTGTTCTTGGTGCAATGTATGGTATTCATGAAGATTTTCAATCGAATGAATTATACACTGGATACCCAAAACCAAATCAAGTAAATGAAATCATTCAGTATGTCATTGGTTCTATGTCTCTTGAAAACTCTCCATATGTAAATAAACAATCACTTATGGACAAAGGGCTTTCAGAAAATGATATTGAAAAAATTGAAAATGCACTTCCAGGCGCTTTTGAAATCCAACATGCTTTCAATGTGTTTGTACTTGGTGAAGATACTTTAAAAAATCTAGGAATTGAAGAAGAGGAATATACTTCTTTTGATTTCAATCTCTTAGAAAAATTAGGATTTTCTAGAAATGAGATAGCACAAGCAAATCTTGATATTTGTGGAACACAGAAAATTGAAGGAGCTCCACACCT
>FUFK010037702.1_pt1 | contig 17660 bp, 25 predicted proteins | sample 1021851 | NCBI WGS metagenome assembly FUFK01 (sample SAMEA51879418, study PRJEB19060) | metagenome | reverse complement strand
AAAGAGAGAACAGTCACAGAGGAGAAGATACGGAAGTACACCTATACTAAAGATGAGGTAGATGTACTAATTTCTGCTGCTGTTAAGGAGGCAGTTGAAGAAGCAGTTGCAGAGGCAAAAAAAATTGATGAAGAGTCAATGGCAAAGCATAATCGTGATGCCACAGTGATTAGTATGATACTTGGATTTACAACCCTCGCACTATTTGTGGATGGTTTACTTAGAATGTTGGGTATCATACCACCATTTATGGAGATTGATATTAATATACTAGATAAGATCGAAACTGATATTATAGATAGAGTGAAACAAGTTCCAATACAGAAAATATTACAATCAGGTTTTAGATGAACGACATTTCGGTTTTTATATACCTCATGTGTTTTGCAGCCGTGTTTGGTATGACTTGTGTATACATGGCTATGATGATGAGGTCAACCTTATCAGATTTTGATAAGAGACCAGTAAAATCATATGGTGATGCGATGAGACCTTATAGACCACCAGCACCGCATCCAGAAATGGAAGGTGTCAAAACTGGAGAAGAGTTATTGGTATATACACCAGAGGATGAAGATGATGATGACGACGATGACGGAGATATCCCCTTATATACAGGAGAAAATATATAACTTTTTGCTTGACTAATCGGTATAATGCAAGTATAATATAGACATATATTATGATACATTATGGAAGTTCTACTTGAGAAATACCCTTACAGGTATGTTGAAGCTGGAATCATTGAACTAAACGGTGAACCAGATTACCGTATACAAAAGTACAATACATACACTATGAGGTATAGAGATATGTACCTTTGTGATAACTTCATGCAGATCGAAACTGCTATGGAGGATTTTGAATATACAAAATGGTTAGACCCATCACCAGAAGTTACTGCATACGCAAAAAATGAGAGAACAACTGATTAAGGCACTTTTAGCACACGCTCAAGGTGACATCCAAAAGCACGTTGCAAACGTAGAAGTTTACCTTACAAATCCTGCGGGAATAGGTGAGCACTCAAATATTGTTGAAGCAATTGAAACTGAACTTGATATGATTGCAAAGTATCAAGATCAAATTGATATTATTCACAAGTACTTTAAGAAATGAAGACAGAACGACCTTGGGGTTGGTATGATGTAATTAATGAAGGTTCTTCACATAAAGTAAAGTGTATTGAAGTAAAACCAGGTCTTAGTTTATCATTACAAAGGCATATGCATCGTTCAGAGCATTGGGTTGTTGTTGAAGGAACAGCACTTGTTGAGGTTGAAGGTAAAAAAGAATTTGTAAATGTCAATGAGGGTTCGTATGTTCCTATATGTGCGATGCATAGACTATCAAATCCTGGTAAAATTCCTCTAAAAATTATAGAGGTTCAATGTGGTTCATATCTTGAAGAGAATGATATTGAAAGATTTGATGATGATTTTGGGAGAGTTTAATGGATTTAAGTATTGTATTTGGTGGTCGTGACGACAATTATGGTGAAACATTTATTGAAAGATTAGAGAAAGCATTAGAATATAATATTCGTTTGCTAGATGAGTCTGGTCTTGACTATGAAATTATTGCTGTTGATTATAATCCGATTGGTGAAAAGTATTTACATGAGAATGATTTACTAAAATCATATCTTAAAAATAATAGAGTAAAAAATATAATTGTTGACAACACTGTGATTGTTGAGGAAAATTTATGTTCAACAACATACTATGAATACTTTGCTAAGAATGCAGGTATCCGTGTTTCATCTGGTGATTTTATATTTGTAACTAATTCTGACATTCTTTTAACAAAAGATTTAATTCAAGAGATAAAGAAAGAACTTAAAAATGATAACAAGGATGATTATTTCTATCGTGTGAGATATCGTGGAGACATTCAATTGGATCAAGAACCATCAGATAATCCAAATATTATTCCTAATGGTGACTTACTCACAGGACATTTAAATGGATGGGGAGATCCAGAACAAGTATTAGATTTACATGAGAATTTAATACATCATGGTCTACAACAACAAGACCCTGTTCTTGGTTTATGGTCTGGTGATGCTTCAATGTTCTCTCGTAGTGTGATGTTTAATGATGCTACCGCATACAATGAATCAGAGTATGGACATCGCACTGAAAAAAATCAGGCAAATATGGATAGTGAAATACTATGGAACTTATATAAGAGAGGNAAGNAATTAAAANTATTAGANGCACCATANTATCATNTNTATCATGGTTTATCNAGAGAAAGAGANAANCATTGGTCAAAAATTAAGTANAAGAATAGTGACGATTGGGGGTATGCCGATTACAATAAGGTTGACATAAACGACAATACGGTGCTAGTATATGGAAAAGATGCATCTATAGAGTATGATTAATTTTGGTGATGTCTTTGATGCTGCTATCAAGGACACCGTAAATGATGTTCTTATCAAAGGTGAGATACCTGATATAACTCTCTCTGAAACTGATAATCTTGGAGAAGTTGTTGAAAAATTATGCATTCTACACATTCGTACGTGGATGCTAGAAGATGCTGCACAGGAGGCAACAACTGATGAGGAGTTAGGATCATTAAAAAGAAAGATTGATGTTTGCTTTAAACAAAAAAGACCAAGATTAGTTCAAGCAATTAATCGACAAGTTTCTGATGCGATTGTAAATAATACATCTCTTGTTGAAGACTCCGTAAAATTGTATAAAGGAGTGCAATGAGCGTATTTGATTTTGTACAGAGACATATAGATGCTGTAAAACATTCAATGCGTAACGTTGAGTCTGAAAAGATATATTGTTTTTTATATCTTCTTTTAGAATCCAAAGGTAAAATATTTTTTACTGGTGTGGGAAAGAATGGTCATGTTGCAGCAAAGGCAGCATCAACTTTTTCTTCAATAGGTCTTCCCTGTTTTTATATTAATCCTGTCGATAGTGTTCATGGTGACATGGGTGTGATAAATGAGGATGACATTATAGTCGCAATATCAAAGAGTGGTAATACAGAGGAACTTATACATTTTCTCCATCATGTTAAACACAAAAACTGCAAGATTGTTTCGTTACATTCTAATCCGAATAATAATTCTTTGGATTATTGTTACCTTGATATAGATCTGCATGCTGATGAGGAAGCAGATAACTTAAATGTTGTTCCAACATCATCAATCGCAGTATTTACAGTGTTCTTACAATCAATCGCTTGCGAGATAGCGGATATAAAAGATTTAACACTTGATGAATTTGTTTCTAATCATCCTGGTGGGAGTATTGGTCAAATTAAATTATGAAAAGTGAAGATATAAAATATGTAATTATTCAAGCGGGTGGCAAAGGTATTCGCATGGGTCGCTATGCAGAGAATAAACCAAAGTGTTTAGTTCCTGTAAAAGGTATTCCTATGATAATGAATACTATAGAAAAGTATAAGGATAAGGAAATAATTATTATTGCAGATTATAAGGCAGACATTTTAGAAACATATCTTATAAGTTTTTCTAAGGTCAATTTTTCAGTACATCAGACAACTGAGCAAGGAACAGCAGGTGGACTTGCTAGAGTTATGGAAAACTTCATACCAGATGGTGAACCATTTATATTAACGTGGGCAGATTTATTTTTCGAGGAAACACCAGAGTTTGAGTTTAACAAAGATTTACTTGTAGGATTATCAGATACATTTAAGTGTCGCTGGAAATTAGAAAATAACAAATTTGTAAATGAAGCATCAACAGAGGTTGGTGTTGCAGGATTTTTTGCGTTTANNANTAANGANAGATTTANTAAANTNTCAATATCNAAATCACTNGTAAGAGGATTTTTAAGTGAGAANTATNAAGATANTGANATTGANAGTTTTACATTNTCAAATTGTTTTGAGGTAGGAGANGTTGATAAGTATGAAAGTATANTAGTNAATGAACTTAACCATCGTTTCTTNAATGAAGTTATTATTGATGGTNATAAAGTAACTAAAAGATGTATCGACCCACGATATGAAGATGTACATAGTAAAGAAAAACTTTGGTATAGTGCAGTTAGTGATAGATTAGAAAACATACCTAAAATTTATTCATATGATCCACTTACTATGGGAAGGATTGGTGGTAAACATCTATGGAATCTTAAGGAAAATAAAGAAGAATTAATTAATAACTTCTGTGATGCTTTAGATTCTCTTCATGGTATCGCAGAAGTAGATGCAAATACTGATGATATGATAGATGTATATCTTAAGAAAACAAAAAGCAGAGTTGAAGAAGTAAGAAGTTTGATAAGAGATATTGATGAACCAATGGTCAAAATAAATTCAAGAATGTGTATTAATCCGTTATGTGATGAAGAATATTTTGAGGAACACATTAAGAAAATATCGAATATAGATAAGTTCAATATCATACATGGTGACAACACGTTTAGTAATACAATCGCAGATGAGAATAGCAAGATATGGTTTATTGATCCTCGTGGTGTTTTTGGTAGCACACCCATCTATGGTGATCGAAGATATGATTATGCAAAATTATATTACTCGGCATATGGTAATTACGATTCTATCAATTCTAAAGACTATCGGATTAAACTTGACAGACGGAATGTTAATTTAGAAATTAAATCAAATGGTTATGAGGAGTTTGCTGACCTTATAATTAAAAGGTCTGGTGTACCTAAAGCAGAGATACAACTTATTCACGCATGCATCTGGTTTGCTCTCACAGGATATGTGAAAGAAGACTATGATGCGGTTTTGTTTGCATTTTATAAAGGATGTCAATTATGGACAGAAGCAGTTTCAGATTAGATGATATAGAAAAGACTTGGATTTTTGATCTTGACGGAACACTTGTAGTTCATAATGGTTATAAGAATGGTGTTGATGAACTGTTGCCAGGTGTCAAAGAATTTTATGAAAAGAATATTGATGATACTGATTACATTTTGATTATCACAGCAAGAAACTCAGAGTTCAAGGGTATTGCAGAGAAATGTTTGCTTGACAATAATATTCGCTATGATAGAATAATATATGATACACCAAGAGGTGAGAGAATACTTATCAATGATCGTAAACCTTGGGATGGTGGCATTGATACAGCATACTCATTTAACATAGACAGAAATAACTTTGACTTATAAAGGCATCATACTTGCAGGTGGTAGAGGTACAAGATTGTATCCGACAACTTCTGTTGTCTCNAAACAATTATTGAATGTATATGANAAACCTTTAATCTATTATCCACTTAGCACATTGATGCTTGCAGGTATNAGAGAGATATTAATTATAAGTGCAGAAGATCAATATCCACAGTATGAAAAATTGTTTGGTGATGGTTCACATCTTGGTATTTCTATACAATATAAGATACAACCAAAACCAAATGGATTACCAGAGGCATTTATATTAGGTGAAGAATTTATAGGTGATGATAATGTTTGTATGATACTTGGAGATAACATAATATTTGGAAATGAATTAGATACAATATTAAAGAAATCACAAACAGGAACAGGTGGAACAGTATTAACATATCCTGTAAGAGATGCAGAAAGATTTGGTGTTGTGGAATATGAAAGATTTGACGAAGGTGCAGTCGTATCGATTGAGGAAAAACCAACTCATCCTAAATCAAATCGTGCATTGATTGGTATATACTTTTTTGATAATCGTTGTATCGAATATGCAAAACAACTTACACCATCAAAGAGAAAAGAAATTGAAATTGTAGACCTATGTAAGAAATATCTTGATAATCAAGAATTAAGAGTTAATAATCTCACAAGAACAATGACTTGGATTGATGCAGGTACATTTAAGTCATTATTATTAGCATCAAATTTAATCTGTAATTTAGAAGAGATCCAATCATATAAGATATCTTGTCCAGAGGAAGTTGCCTACAAAAATGGGTGGATAGATAAAGAAGAATTATTAAAACTTGCTGCTACTTATCCAAAGGGTGAGTATCAGTCATACCTCAATTTATTACCTTCATTATGACAACTTTTATTACTGGCGGTGCAGGATTTATAGGTAGTAATTTTGCACATTATGTTTCTGACATATGGAAAGATGTAATTATATTAGACAAACTTACCTACGCAGGTGATATGGATAATCTTTATCCATTAAAATATCCTGTCAAAGGTGTTGACCTTGCATATGAAAGTAGATTAGAAGAACTGTTCAAGCAATATAATCCAAAAACAATTTTCAACTTTGCAGCAGAAACACACGTTGATAATTCGATTAATAATGTAGCACCTTTTATTGATACTAATGTTATAGGGACACTTAATTTATTAAATTTATCAGTCAAATATAATGTAGAGATGTTTCATCATATATCAACAGATGAAGTGTATGGTGCATTGGAGTTAGATGAACCAGCGTTTACAGAGAAATCACCATATAATCCACAAAATCCATACGCAGCATCGAAGGCTGCAAGTGATCATTTTGTAATGTCATATCATAACACTTATGGTTTACCTGTAATGATTACAAACTGTTCTAATAATTACGGACCGAGACAACATCGAGAAAAACTCATACCAAAAACTATTAATAATATATTAGAAGGAAAGAAGATACCAATATACAGTCAGGGTGAAAATATAAGAGATTGGATATATGTTGAAGATCATTGTGCTGGAATATTAGGTATATCATACGCAGGTGATGTGGGAGAAAAATATAATATCGGTGGTGAATGTGAGATGACAAATCTTGATCTTGTAAAGATGATTATCAAGTTGATGAATGCAAGTGAAGACCTGATTGAGTTTGTTGATGACAGACCAGGACACGACTTGCGATATGCTATAGATAATGCTAAGATATACAAAACTATTTCTTTCCAACCAGAAATTAATATTGAGGATGGATTGAAAAGAACAATTGATTGGTATGAAAAAAACAGAGACTAGTATTGACGGTGCATACGTCATACAAGTAGAAAAGTTTGGTGATGACAGAGGTTTCTTTATGGAGACTTTTAATCATAAACAATTTCAGGAAGAGGTAGGAGATTTTACTTTTGTTCAGGATAATCATTCACTTTCAACAGAGGGTGTATTAAGAGGACTTCATTATCAAATTCAACATCCACAAGGGAAGTTAGTAAGATGTACACAGGGTGAAATCTTCGATGCAATTGTAGACTTGAGAGTAAACTCTCCGACATATAAAAAGAATTTTACATTTAAGTTGAACCGACCTGATTTGATGTTGTGGGTTCCACCAGGTTTAGCACACGGATTTTTTACTGTCTCTGATACTGCAGAGTTTGAGTATAAGGTAACTGATTACTACTATCCACAATATGATCGAACATTAAAATGGAATGACAAAGAAGCAGCGATAGCGTGGCCATTCTATGAATATTGGGGATATCCACAACCAAAGTTATCAGCTAAAGACGAAAGAGGATTATCTTTTGACGATTGCCAAAAATATGATATAATAGAGGTATGAAAAATTTAGCATTAGCATTCTGCTCTATACGACCATCACAATATCCTGATAATGTTTGTGATAACAGAGAGAAAGAATATTTACGTTCATTAAAACAATTACAAAGAGTATTACCAAAATCATTTGATTTACTTGTATGTGAAAACACGATTGATGATGCAGGTCAAATTAAGAATGATGATTTAAGAGACTTTCTGAATGATACAGAAATGTGTGCAACAGGGAGTGAAAGTAATATGGGAACTGCAAATAAAGGAATGGGAGAACTTGCTTTACTAAAGAGTGGGTTAGATCAAATTGATCCTGATGAATATGAAAATATTGCTTACGTCACAGGAAGACAATTCTATACTTGTCCTTATGTTTTTGAGAGAACTGAAAGACTAGAGAAGGATGCACTTCTATCGTATCCTGACTTTGTATTTTTGGACGGAAGAGTTCAAGAGAATGAGAAAGGTAGATTATTCAATGATATGTTTTTTAGTATGAAATCTGATAAGATGGTTATGTATGCAGACTACAGCATACAGCAGATGGATTATAATTTACAAAATCAAATCGGTTCAGAATATAATCTGTATGACTTTGTTGAAAGAAATAATATTGAATATGAGTGGTTAGATTTTTTAGGATTAATTAGAAATGATTGGCAGAGAAATAATAATGCATCAGACATATCCAACTATCACGTTTGCTAATGAAAATCAGAGATAAAGTATTACCAGTTCTAAGACCACTTGGTGGTGAAGAAGAGATTGCATCACTTCGTGAGTCAATCGAAAGTGGATGGTGGGGCAAAGGTCCTAAAGTTGCAGAGTTTGAGAAAAAGTTTGCAGAGATGGTTGGTGCAAAATATGCACTTGCTGTTGATAGTAATACGTCAGGACAAGACCTAATATTAAAAGCATTAGGTATAAAAGATTGTGATGTTATTAGTCCTACAATATCTTTTATGACAACAGCGATTGTTCCTGTCTGGAATAATTGTACATCTACAATCGTAGATGTGATGCCACATGATCTTAATATTGATCCAGATGATGTTAAGAAAAACTTAAAATCTAACACAAAATTGATAACTGCTGTAAATTACTCAGGTGTATTAGCACCTGTGGAGAGGATTAGAGAGTTTTATGATGGATTTATCCTAGAGGACTGTGCTCATGCCTGTTACGCTCCTGGTGCAGGATCACGGGGTGATGCTGCTGTTTGGTCTTTTCAAGCAGTAAAAACCATGCCTTGTGGTGATGGTGGTATGATTACAACAAATAGTAAAGAGTTGTATGAAAAACTAGTTCCCTTAACTTGGTTAGGTATTTCAAGCACATATTCAAGGTCAAAATCTAGTAACGGAACACCAGGTTACGCATGGGATTATGATGTAGATGTTGTAGGATACAAAGCATATATGATTGACTTGACAGCTGCAATTTGTTTGGAGCAGATGAAGAAGTTAGATAAACATTTAGAAATTAGAAGGCATATTCAATCACAGTATAATGATAGGTTAAAGGATGTAATTCAAGCACCAGTATGGAGTCATACAGTTCAGAATTATTCTGCAAGAGTTCCAGCAGAGCATCGTGATAATTTGATAGATTATTTGGCAGATAAAAAAATTAATACAAGTGTGCATTATAAACCATTACACTTACATAAGGTTGTAAGTCATATGAATGAAAGAGAATATCCTGTGGCAGATAAAGAGTGGAAAAGACTAATAACATTACCTTGTCATCCTGCAATGACAGATGATGATATTGATTATGTGGTATACTGGATAAAGCAATATTTTGCGGAACAAAAAAAACCTTGGTGGAATTGGATTTTGGGGTAACTATGTACTTAGACTTATATAAAATTGATGGAACCATCAATAATGATACAGAACCTTGTTTTGGAAATTCAGAAACTTATCCTAGATTTCAAGAGGAATTAGAAGAGTTCAAGCACCTATTAATTGAACTTGTATATCTGAATGAACCAAAAACATTTTATAAGTTTGGTGACGGTGATTATTTCTTTTTAAGAAAGGAACCAGTTGGAAGTGCAACTCCTGGTCGAAGAGCATTGAGTAAAGGATATGATCAAATTAATCACGAAGAATTTGTGACTGGTGCACAATTATGTGATTATTATACTTGCGAAATATATCCTACGAATCGTGGTCGTTTTGCACAAGTAATTAATCGTAAAGTAGATTATCCTGCAGAGTTTGGTTACGGTTTAGTTACGAACAAGTGGTTATTAGAAACATTTTCTGGTAGAATAGGTTTAATTGGTGCAGACCAGAAGATGAATATTATTCAGAACCTAATGGAAGCACCACAATATCAGGATTATCTTGGTCTTGAAAAGTTTGAGGATTATATATCATTACCGCAGAAATTTGCTTGTGATGATATAGATGCTACAGAGCAAATGGTTGCAGAACAACTCAAAAATTCAACATCAAAAATATTTTTGATGGGTATGGGTCACGTTAAATCAGGTCTCATACATAGGTTGAAGAAACATGCAAATGCTGTATTCTTAGACGTGGGTGCATCTATTGATGCTCTCGCAGGTATTATAGATGTCAATCGTCCTTTTGCAGGTGATTGGACAAACTATCAAATTGACGAACCACATCTATATGAGGGAGTTGATTTTCTTGCCTATGAAGGACAAGGTAAACATATTACATTATCAAGAGAATGAAGATAGCGAAAGTCGCATTGATTACAGGTATAACTGGACAAGATGGTTCATACCTAGCAGAGTTATTATTACAAAAGGGTTATGAGGTTCATGGTATTGTAAGAAGAAGTTCTCTTATCAATACACATCGTATCGATCATATCTACAAAAAGATACATTTACACTATGGCGATTTAACAGATGCTACAAATCTTATTGGTGTAATTAAAAAAGTTGAACCAGATGAGATATACAATCTTGGTGCACAAAGTCATGTTAAAGTTTCTTTTGAGACACCAGAATATACAGGACAGGTTGATGGTCTCGGAACTCTCCGTGTATTAGAGGCAGTTCGTTTACTTGGTATGCAAGATCATGTTCGTATCTACCAGGCATCCACATCAGAATTATATGGATTAGTCCAAGCAGTTCCGCAGACAGAGACAACACCTTTCTATCCACGTTCACCATATGGTGTTGCTAAATTGTATGGATATTGGATAGTTAAGAACTATCGTGAGTCTTATGGTATGCATTGCAGTTCTGGAATATTATTCAACCACGAAAGTCCAAGAAGAGGTGAGACATTTGTAACTCGTAAAATTACAAGAGGTCTATCACAAATATCTGTAGGACTTCAAGATGTTTTATATCTCGGTAATCTTGATGCAAAGAGAGATTGGGGTCATGCAAAAGATTTTGTAGAAGCAATGTGGTTGATGTTACAACAAGACGAACCCGATGATTATGTTATTGCAACTGGTCAACAATATTCAGTTCGTGAGTTTGTGGATAAAGCTGCTCCATACTTTGGATTACGTCTTGAGTGGCAAGGTGAAGGATTGAATGAAGTAGCTGTTGATAAAGTAAGTAAAAGAACAGTAGTTGCAGTTGATGAGAAATATTTTAGACCTGCAGAAGTAGAATCTCTACTTGGAGATCCTACAAAAGCAAAAGAAAAATTAGGTTGGGAACCAACCACAACATTTGATCAATTAGTTGAGGACATGTGTATCTATGGACAGTAATTCTAAAATATTTGTAGCAGGTCATAAAGGACTTGTAGGTTCAGCAATCGTTCGTAATTTAAAAGAAAAAGGTTTTACGAACATTTTAACAGCAGACCGTAATCAGATTGATTTGACAAATCTAAATGCTGTCAAAATGTTTTTCTTACTTGAGCAACCAGAGTATGTTTTCATAGCAGCAGCAAAGGTTGGTGGTATATTGGCAAATAGAGATTACCCTGCTGATTTCATATATGAAAACTTAATGATACAATCAAATATCATAAGTTGTGCTGCAGAAGCAGAAGTTAAAAAATTATTATTCTTAGGTTCATCTTGCATCTATCCTAAATTTGCAGAACAACCTATAACCGAAGATCAATTACTATCAGGTCATCTTGAATCAAGTAATGAAGCATATGCGATTGCAAAGATTGCAGGTATAAAAATGTGTCAGGCATATCGAAGACAACACGGTCTAAATGCAATATCATTGATGCCCACTAATTTATATGGACCTAACGATAATTTTGATCATAATTCATCTCATGTTTTACCTGCAATGATTTCTAAATTTCATGGTTCATTAGATAAGAGTGAACATTGGGTTGTGAAGTTATGGGGAGATGGTTCTCCAATGAGAGAATTTTTACACGTTGATGATTTAGCAGAAGCATGCTATACTTGTATGGAAAAATATGATGGTGAGGAACACATTAACGTGGGAACAGGTGAAGATGTTACGATTAAAGAACTTGCAGAAACTATTGTAGATGTAGTTGGTTATAAAAATGATTATGAATGGGATACATCAAAACCAAATGGTACACCAAGAAAAGTATTGAACGTTGATAAAATTAAATCTTTAGGTTGGGAACCAAAGATAAGTTTGCGTGAAGGTATTGAATCCACATACGAATGGTTTAAGGAAAATGTTGACGTTTAATAATCTAGGTAATCTAGGAAGACTTGCAAATCAGATGTTTCAGTATGCCTCATTAAAAGGTATTGCTCGTAAACACGGATATGAATATTGTATACCTCCTCTTGAAGTGTTTGGGCAGAATGATCCTTTGGTGAGAGCATCAGAGTTAAACATCTATAATGTATTTGATATTAGTAAAAATAATACTATCAATATTTTAAGAAACCCAATGCTACAGGAGAGAATGCATGAGTTTGATGAAGAACTTTTTAATTCTTGTCCTGACAATATAGACTTATATGGATACTATCAATCACCAAAATATTTTGAGCATATTAAAGATGAAATCAAAAATGATTTTACTTTCTCAAAAGAAGTAGATACGATATGTACAGAGATGTTTGACTCAATTCATAGTGATCAAAAAGTAATATCAGTTCATCTTCGTAGAACAGATTATACTGTCAATCCAAATCACCCTGTTCAACCAATGAGTTACTATGAACAGGCATTGAAAAAGTTTGATAAAACTGATAAAATACTTGTATTCTCTGATGACCCTGCATGGTGTAAAGAACAAGAACTATTTGCTGATGATAGTATTATGATTTCTGAAGGTAATGATGCAGATATTGATTTATGTCTGATGTCAAAATGTAACTATCATATTATTGCAAACTCGTCATTCTCTTGGTGGGGTGCTTGGTTAGCAGACAGTGAACACGTTATCGCACCAATGGATTGGTTTGCTGATAGTTGTGCAGGTAAATCTGTAAGAGATATGACATTTGGAAACTGGACTTGGTTATGATTAATCTTTATTATTCTGAAGCATATTGGGGTCATTCTGCAACAATGAATGGACCTCATAAAGTAATAAACAATCTAATTAAAAGTCTTGACCAAGAGAAGATTGATTATGCTATTAATGAAGAAAAATATGAACATAATTTTTTAGTTCAATATGACGCAACTGCACACGAAAAACATTCTAAGATTGAACAAGATACTACAATCATCGGACCACAAGTTTGGTTGTTTGATGGGTATGGTCAGTTTCTAATTGAAAATCAAAACTATTACAAAAAGATTATCGCTCCATCACAGTGGGTTAAAGATAAGTTTATTAATAAGTTCAATCTACCAGAGAATAAGGTAGCAGTTTGGCCAGTGGGTATTGAAGAGTTTAATAATACAAGAGAAATAAATTACGATTGTTTAATATATTTTAAGAGAAGAGATCAGAGTGAATTAGATGCAGTCAAAAAGTTTTTAGTGAAGAATGGTTTTTCATATCGTATGGTTGAGTATGGTACATATGGTGAAGATGGATTTAAGCAACTAGTCAACAGTGCAAAGTTCTGTTTCCTTATTAATGGTACAGAAAGTCAGGGCATCGCAGTTCAAGAAATAATGTCGATGGGAGTTCCAATTATTGCTTGGGACATCAAAGAATGGTTAGATCAGGGAGAAGCATATCGTGTACCTGCGACATCAATACCATTCTGGGATAAGAGATGTGGAGAGAAGTTTTTTACAGTAGATGAAATGGGGGAGACATTTGATAATTTTTATGCTAGAATAAATGATTATAACCCAAAGGATTATGTTAAAGAAAACTTATCCTTTGAGAGTTCAGTAAAAACATTATTAGATATCTTGAAATGAAAATTCTGATACTGACGATTGCAACAAACAAATACATTCAGTTTGTTGAAAGATTGTATGATAACATCGATGATAACTTTCTCAATGGACATGAGATACAGGGATTACTATTTACAGAGCATGATGTAGAAACATCAGATAATATTAAAGTATCACAGATAGAACACGAAGACTGGCCAATGCCAACTCTTAAAAGATACAACTACTTTATAAAAGAGAAAGAATATATTTCGCAGTTTGATTATTGCTACTACTTTGATGTTGATATGGGTATCGTAGGTAAAGTAGGTGATGAAATATTAGGTGATTTAGTTGCAACGATGCATCCCTATCAATCATTCTATCCGAAAGAACAGAGAACATATGATCGTAATCCAAGGTCATTAGCATATGTTCCTGCAGGTCAAGAAGGAGAACTATATTATGCAGGTGGATTTAATGGTGGTTCGACAAAAAGATTTTTAGAGATGGCAGAAGTTCTTGCTGATAGAGTGAATAAAGATTTAGAGAATGATGTGATTGCATTGTGGCATGATGAGTCACAAATGAACAGATACCTGATAGATAATCCACCTACACTATCACTTACACCTTCATATTGTTTCGCAGAAGAGCAAATGCATAATTCTGACTACCCTTATGAACCAAAAATTATTGCACTGAAGAAAGACCACAATGAACTTAGATCTTAGAGAGATACCTGCTGTTTACATCAATCTTGAAAGTGATGTAGAAAAGAATGAGAATATGCAATCCATGTTAAATGAATGTGGATTTGAGAATATCATTCGTCTGAATGCTGAACGTTTTCCAGACAGACCACTTGCAGGTTGTTCACTATCTCACTACAATGCACTACACGAAGTCGATGCACCATTTATAATATTTGAGGATGATTGTCAGGTAAAAAATTTCCGTCCAACTGTAGAAATACCAGATGACACTGATGCTGTACATCTTGGTATATCATCTTGGGGTCGTATGAACTCACACTCTGGTCCTTGTGTGCAAAGTGAGAGCATTGGATTTGGAATGGTAAGAATATATAATATGCTAAGTGCTCACGCAATTCTATACATTGACAAAGAATTTATTTCAATGTGTAGTCGTGTCGCATATCAATCATATGAAACAGCAGAGCATCAAGATATTGGATTTGCAGAGATGCAAAGATATTTCAATGTTTATGCTTTTAATGAACCAATGTTTTATCAGACAAGTTCTAATGGAACCGATGAACCATTGACATCTTATCCATCATTTGAGATAATACAACCACATCGTACTTACTGGAAACCTTCTGCTTTATATTAATGACATTATCTTTGATTACTGGCGGTGCAGGATTTATAGGTTCTAATCTTGCAGACGAATTATTAAAAATGGGTCACAAAGTTACCGTTGTTGACAACGAATACTCTGATGCTCATGATCAATTCTATTGGAATAAGGATACCTATAATGTAAACTGTGATATTCGTGATTATAAAACAATGAAGAATTGTATGCACGATGTTGATTATGTTTTTCACTTTGCAGCAGAAGCAAGAATACAACCTGCAATTAAAAATCCAATTGAAGCAGTAAGCATCAATTCACTTGGAACCTGCACCGTTCTACAATGTGCAAGAGAAGCAGGAGTCAAGAAAGTGATGTATTCATCAACGTCAGCAGGTTATGGACTTAACCCATATCCAAATGTTGAGACACAACCAGATGATTGTCTTAATCCATATTCAGTATCAAAGGTAAATGGTGAGAAGTTGTGTAAGATGTATACAGAACTATATGGATTAAAGACAGTGATATTCAGATACTTTAATGTATATGGTGATCGTCAACCACTTCGAGGACAGTATGCACCTGTAATAGGTATATTTCTCAGACAACTTGCAGCAGGTGAACCTCTTACGATTGTAGGAGATGGTGAACAGAGAAGAGACTTCGTAAATGTAAAAGATGTATGTCGTGCAAATATTATGGCAGCAATATCAAATCCAGATGACGAAGCATACGGACAGGTGTATAATGTAGGTACAGGTAGAAATTATTCAGTGAACGAAATCGCAAAGATGTTTAATACAAAAACAACTAACATAGCACCAAGACCTGGTGAAGCTAGAATTAGTTTGGCAAATGCAGATAAAATATACAAGACATTCGCATGGAAACCAGAAGTCATACTAGAGGACTGGATAAAGGAGAGATTGAATGGAAATTAATAAAGCAGTTCATAAATTAAAAGGTTTACCTCCTGTATATGTGATTAACCTTGATGGTGAACCACATCGTTGGAAAGCAGCAGAGGATATGTTGAAGTATTGGGATGTTAAAGAATATACTCGTATATCTGCATATGATGGTCGTGAAGATGATCTAGGTGATATATTAAAAGGAAGATATCCAGATGCAATGACATCAGGAGAGGTTGGTTGTACAACATCACATCTCAAGGCAATGAAAGAATTTCTGAAGACAGATGCTCCATGTGCAATCATGATGGAAGATGATTGTGATATATCTACAGCATTTTATTGGGGTTTTACATGGAAAGATTTTTATGCAAAGATACCATATGATTATGATGTCATACAATTAGCAATTATCAATCCTGCTGCAGTGCACGTTCAAATGCATCGTAGATTTATAAATGACTTCTCAACTGCTTGTTATATGATTACTCGACATCATGCAGAGAAGTTAGTTCGTCTACATTGTCGTGGAGAAAAGTATAAGTTAGACCAAGGTGTCAAACCAAGAGCAGTTGCAGATGATTTAATATACAACTCTGGTAACTCTTTTGCAATACCTCTATTTCTTTACAAAATTGAACTCGGTTCTTCAATACACGATATACATGTAAACGTATTTCATAAGTCTAGTCATGAAGGTATATGGCAGTTTTGGAAAAGTCAAGCTCCTATGATTGAAAACTGGGATACTTATTTTGATTATGATCCATACTTTAATCGCATTCCACCAGGTTATGAGGGCAAATGAAATTAGAAGATTTTATTCATATTGAAAAGAATGCAATTTCTGATGAATTTTGCAAACAAATTATTGAAGAGTATGATGACTCAGATGATTGGAAACCAGGCACTATAAACGACTATGAGGTAAATGAATATAGAAAATGTGAAGTTGTATACTTATCACAAGATGAAACATTAGAAAGAAATTTAAAAACAAGAAAGAAAATAGATGAGAGATTATTTGATATTATTACTAATAATTTAGAAAAATATTTAAAGAAATATGACTCGCTAGGGTATGTGCAAATTACAGAGGATACAGGATATATGTTACTAAGATATAAAACTGGGGATTATGTTAAAAAGCATGTTGACACTTCCTCTGATCAACATCGTACTCTTAGTTGTTCTTTGATTTTAAATGATAATTATGAAGGTGGTGAGATAATTTTTTTTGATGGTGAGATTAAACCAAATCTTAAAAAAGGAGATTTATTAATTTTCCCATCAAGTTTTACTTATCCACATCAAGTTCTACCTATAACATCTGGAACTCGCTATTCAATTATCACTTGGATAAGATAAACTTATATTCTTTATAATTTTTTAATAATTGTATTAGTGTTTCATAACAGGGATCATTCTTTAAATGTTAAGTTTCTTGACAAAATTTAATATTTACTATATAATATTGTTACATAAATTAATATTTCAATGACAGTCACAACTGAATCGGGTGGAAGACAAAACGCTTTCCCAAATGAAACAAGACCTTATATCGACGAAAGTGCTTCCTATGAGGGATATCCTCAGAACGCTGAGAAAGTTAATGGTCGTTGGGCTATGATTGGTTTTGTTGCACTTCTCGGTGCATATGTTACTACAGGTCAAATCATACCAGGTATCTTCTAATGGATTTCA
>FUFK010037930.1_pt1 | contig 17663 bp, 7 predicted proteins | sample 1021851 | NCBI WGS metagenome assembly FUFK01 (sample SAMEA51879418, study PRJEB19060) | metagenome | reverse complement strand
TGTATTTACACCAGTCATTATGTTACAAGTAATTATACCAACTGCAGGAACATAATCATTTATAATGTAAATGTTATCAAGGCAAGTTGTACCTGTTGCAACCACAGTACTGTTACTACCATCTACTGATGTAACTCCATGTCCAACTTTTGTACCAAATATCATAATTGGATATCCAACTTTCAAATCTCCTGGAACTGAATTTGGATTATTTGTCAAGTCTGGTTCAAGTGTAAACTTAAGTGCTAATGGATGTCCACCAACACCTTCAGTAACTGCTATGTCTTTTATGATACCATCATATCCTTCAATAGAAGATATTTGATCAATATCTTCTTTAATTGCTCTTGGAAGTTGAGTAAGAACTTGAGGAACCGCTGATATCGTATAACCTAAACCAGGATTCGTAATTGTGGTGTTAGTTATAACACCATTAGTAATTGTTGCAGTTGCTGTAGCAGTTACTCCAACTCCAACCCCAATAACACTAGGTGCTGATATTGATATAGATGTAGTAGAACCCACATACCCACTTCCAGAATTTGTTATGTTAAGTGCTTGAATTGTTCCACCAATTGAAACAGTTGCAGTAAATGNAGCNGNGTNNNTGGCANTTGTNGAACCAACNANTAATCCACCAACTNNAATATTANTTAAAGCAGAGTAATCTTCTTCATAATTAAAGAATTTTGCATTATCAAGGAATAATTCATCACTNGTTGTTGTTATATCATCAATAATTTTAGCAGTTGGATAAACCTGTGATTCAATTGAATCTCTAACCTTAGATACTATTTCACCACCTATTTTCTTATCAATCTTCTGTTTAGTCCAGTTAAATGGTTTATANACAGATTCATTAATACCCAATCCAGTATAAATGTTAGTTTCAACTTCATCAGATCCTAATATTGAGAATATTGTTCTTGGATCTTGACCTGTTGTTATACCAATTTTATTTAATTGAACAACATCACCTGTTTTTATAGTAGGTGTTATTGATGCTCCTGCAGAAACTTGAACAGAATCNACACCAGTNGTNCCTTTATAGAAGAATATATCAATAATATCATTAGCATCAGGTGCTTGTACAAAATCAAATGATGAACCACCATCAAATGTATAAGACTTACCTGGTTCTTGNANCACTCCATTTACAAATATNAGNAANANAGCATCAAGATCNATAAGTGATGAATCTGGATTATCTGGATCTATTTCAAAACTTAAGAGACTTGCATTGTAGAATAATGGGAATCTCTTTCTTACACCATTCTGCAAATCTCTTACAGAATCAATAAAATCAAACTGACCAAAGTTCCAAGATGAATATTGATCTTGGAACACTTCAGTAACTGTTAATTCAAAATCACTAATNAATTGTGAAGTGTTTAAGAACCTATCNGTCACTAATCCAACAGGTTTGAATACATCACCCAACTTAAAGTTATAACCATTATTATTCAGTTTAAAATTAACTACCTCATAAGAAGTAGATCCTATACCAACTGTGGTATCAGCAGCTCCTACTTGAATATCTACAGTTACACCAGTTCCAGTATCAGTTGTCGATCCTATACCTCTTCTAGAAACTCCAACAATTGGTAAATTTTCATAGGATGGTGAAGAAATTTGTATTTGTGGTTGTGTATAACCAGTACCTGCGTTATTAATATTAAATTTAAGTGCACCACCTGTTCCTGTATTTGTAATACCAACATTTACAGTGAACGTATTAGCAGTTTTCGCAGTGATTGCTAAAGTTGCATTATGCGCTGGATCACCACCTGATGAACTTGGAGTAGGACCAGAACGAGGATATGAGTGATCAGTTGAGAAATTATCTTGTGCACATCTGAATACAAATGAATTTGTTGCAAGACCTACAGTATCACTTGTAGTTAAACCATGAGATGCTTTTGTAATTACTAAATTACCTGTTGCTGGATCGTAAGTAGCACCTGTAGGGGTAAGAGGAGAACCTCCAGTTACTGTAACAGCATTAGTTGCTGCACTTACAAATACATGTGTGTTAGAAACAACTTCTGCTGTAATATCTGCACTTGCTCCATTTCCAGATAAATCTGTAACTGCAACAGAGACAGGGTTGCGATATCCAGATCCAAATGTTAAATCTGCCAAATACTCAAATGCAGTTCCTGATCCAACATAAGCATGTGCTTGTCCACTTACACCAATATCAGTCGTGAAGGTGGTTGTGGATAATATTCCAGTTACACTAAAAGATCTATCAGATGGAATTGTTAATGATGGATTAAATACCATACCATCCAATCTGACAAACTCATTAATGTTTCTAAATCCATGATTACCTGAAGTAGTAATCTCAAGTTGACCTGTTAAGTGGTTAAATGATGCAGTGCTTATTCCAAACGCACCCCCAGTAGTTGCAATACCAACAATTCCAACTATTGCTCCACTTCCGTTTGTTGTTGCTTTTACTTTTGCTCCTGCTAGGTTTGCAACACCTAATCCACCAGTTGAACCTAATGATACAATTACACCACCTCTTGGTAGTTGATTTTGGTTTACATCTGTGTCACTAATAATCTTTTGACCATTTGATGAAGTTATTCCAGTAAATATAATATTACTTGCACCACCAACTTCATTAAACTCATAATTATTTCCTAAGTTATTAAAAGTAGTCGGTGTTTGGAATATTCCATTTAAAAGAACTATACTACTTCCTGTTTGGATACCAGTCGTTGTTGCACCACCAACTTTTAGTAAGTGTGTTGCACCTATACCAGTAAATCCACCAGAAATGTCATCAAATATTTTGTTTGCACTATAGTCTTGTCTTAAATATACTCTTCCATTAAAGGTTGATCTAACAGGATCTAAATTTGCTTGTGTCTTTTGTGTAGCATTTGCATCTCCTTTTGGTGGATCAGTTAGGTGAAGTGTACTACCAACAATATTATAACCACCAGAGAACAATCTAGTTGTTGCACCAGAACTATGGTTTGTAGCTGCAGATCCTATTGCACCTCTCTCTACTTTTAAAACTTTTACAGATCCAGTTTCAGTTATCGGACCAACTGATGTAGTTCCTAAACCAACATTGGTTATCTTCATAAATTCATCATTTATTTTAATAATGTCATTTGATTGTATTGAAGAAATACCAGTTACACTGAATAATGTTTGTGTATTTGTAATGTTATATTCAAGATCAGTGGTTATTGGTGTAAATGCCATAGGAGATTGTATTACACCATCAATTGATATTAATGCCTTCTCATTTTTCTTGAACATCTCAAACTCATGAGCATTACCAGAACCTGTTCCAGTAAATGTAACCGCAACACCTGCTACAGCATCGGGACGAGATTTTGATATTTTAAATGTATCTTTTGTCAATCTAATAGCATATACTTCAGAACCCAAAGTACCACCAGCAGTTGCAATTCCAGTTAATGATACACCTTCAAATGTTGAACCAGGTGTATATACTAATCTTTCACCAGTTTCAAAGAAATGATCCTTTATTGTGAATATACCCGTTGATGCATCTAAACTTGCAGTATCTGTTGGATTAAATTGTTTCTGGAATATAGGTGTTAAATCACTTTGAAGAACAAAACTTGTTTTATTAGATCTTGAACCATTTAATGCATCATATTGTGCTATTAATAAAGATTCTGAAACCGTTCCGTATTGTAAATTAGGTGGTGTATTTAATAAATCAAGTTCAGTATAGATTGCTTCTGTAAATACTTGTACTTGAACACTATTAGTTCCACCAGTATAAAGAGGATCTGGATGGAAATTAAGATTTAAATCATTACCAACTAATGTTGAAGAAAATGTTCCTATACCTGATGTACTACCTATTGATAAGAATGGATATTGAACAGAGTGTGAATCGGTAGAATCATGTGCAACTAAAACTTGATGAAGAGCACTTGTAGATCCACTTGAAACTCTTACAAATCCTTTTAGTGTGGAAATTTTATTCTCTAAAAATGTTGCAATTGTAGATGCTGTTGATACATTTGAAAAGTTTGATTCAAATCTAACAGTTTTTTCAGTACCATCCAATTGACCTAAGTTTTTAAATCTGTAAGTTCCAATACCTGCTGATGTTGTACCAATACCAATTATTCTTGATCTAACTAAAACTTCATTTGGTTGATCATTTTCAAATTTTAACGATAGAATATTTGAATTAATTTCTGAGGTGAATGTTCCTATAAAATTAGATATTGCAGCATTCTCAGTATCTGAATAAAATTCTGCTATGTATGAGGATGACCCATCATGTGTTAGATACAAATCAACAAAATTAGTTTCATCTGTATTAAGATCATTTACTTCAATAGATGCAAAAAATGCGTCTGTATTATTAATATCAGTTGATATTATTGTAGAAGTAGTTGCTGTTGCTACTGTGGTGTTTATACCAGATAAGTTTATGAAACCTATTGATTGAGTTCCAATACCTGTTAAATTTGTATTAAATGAAGTCTGAAGTATCTTAATATCATAATCATTATTTTCTGGATCATCTGGGGTAAATTTTAAAGATACATTCTTCGATGTATCCATTTGTCCAAGTATTGTACCTAATTCTGATGGAGTTGTATGAACTTTTGATCTCTCAGCAGTGTACATATTAAGATCATCTTTAAATATGATAATATCTGATATTTGAGTATTTCCTGTATTTGGATCTTTAATCTGTACTAAGAATGTTGCATATCTTGCATTGATTGATAAATCTAAAAACTGAGTTAAAGTTGTAGCAGTGCTCTTAAATAATGAACTTATATCATCTATCTCTAAAACACGATTTGTTTTACATTCAATATAAGGAGATAATTTTGTATTTTTTAATTTAAGAAACTTAGATTTTCCAGCATCTGTATCAATATCTAATGCAAAATCAAAGTTATTAATAGTATCAATTCTCTTTTGCTCAATGAAATCTAAAGCAAGAGTATCTGCAAAACTTGAGGTTGTAATACCTGCATTGGTAATAGATGTTATTCCTACATCTGCAAAATTCTTAAGTCCACTAGTATGAAGTAATCTATTTACAGAACTAACTAAAGTATCATAGGTTACTGAACTTTTTACACTGTAAGATAAGTTTTGATAATAATCATTATCTGGAACTCTTTGATAATCTTGACTTAATTTACCAATATCATCATTCCAACCCTGATCCTGTCTTAATGAATAACTTATATCAAATCTTCCAGAATTTTTTGATATATTATTGATTGTTGCTATAGTACCAGATACAAATCCTTTTATAAGTTGACCCTTAACTAAATTAAAGGCACCAGGTGTTTCCTCTACAACTTTTATAAACTCATTGGTAGATATAGAAACTTTTAAATCTACAGGAATATATGAAGTTCCTACAAAAGCTAATAGTTTTTCACCAACACTAAACTTAGAATTTACCTGAGTAACTTTAAATACTGGATAATCATCTTTGCTTATTATAGTTCCATAAGAATTTTGAATAGTTTTTGCAATACCTGGATTTGAAGTAATATTAGATAAGTTAAAAGTAACTGTTGCAGGATTGGTATTACTAAAAGCTGTTACTTTAAAGAACTTATATTCATTATCATCAGAGTTAAATCCTGTTCCAGTATCTCCATGTTTTTGAAGACCCTCTACAAATATTTCTTCATCTACCGCAAATGGTGGGGTAGAGAAACCTAATACAGGAGTTACTAATGTACATGTGCATAATCCAGCAGAAGCACCTGTTGCGGTATATACTAATTTATTAACTGTAGCCCCATTATCGTTATTTACTGCAAATATTTCATGTGTTATTGATTGTAACCCTTTAGGTGGTACAACAATATCTACACTATTTAAAGAATTACTTACAATGGAAGCATTTAATGTAGCAGAACCAACTTCCTCTCTAGTAATTGGATTAATAATTTTCAAATCAGGTGGTGAAGTATAATTTCTACCACCTTCAATTATTTCAATATTTGATATAGTATCTGCATTTATTATCGAAACAACAGGAGAAATAAATGCTTCAGGTTTAAGAGTTGGATCTGATGAATATTCAAAACCTGGATTTAAAATCCTAATATCATCTACTCTGTTTATATTTGTTGAATCTGGTAATAATGTAGCATTTGTTCCTTGTGTAGATGCAACACTTACAAAAGACGGTAAACTATCATATCCCAATCCACCAAAATCAATACTTACTTTATCAATAGGACCTTTTACTCTTGGTGATTTTGTAGAATATTTTAATACACTAGTTTCTGCTGATGTATATGATAGTTTTTCTGGAACTTTTGGTATTGATATACTGAAAGATGTATATGATGCACCCACAAGAGGTGGAACATTAAATACTGAATATTCCCCACTATAATCACTATTTAAATAATGAATTTTATTATAATTAACAACATCTGTATCAGAAGTACTAATAAAACCAGATTTTTTAATATTATAATATAAATTTAAAGGATTATTATCTGAATAATTAAGTGTAACAGTTGCAGTCGATGTAACACCAACTGTTCCTACACCTATGACTTGAAGATTAGTTGTATTTCCAACTGATACAAATTCATTCTTATAGTCTTTATCGTGGTAAATATTAAGTTCATATCCTAATAAAGATGTATGTCCTACTCCAAATACTAAATTATTATCTCTTATAACAGGTATTGGAGGATTAATTAAAGAAAATTCATGCTTACTTCCTGTAGCACCACCAGTTGAAGTTAATTCAATAATGTTGGCTGGATTACTATTAACATCATCATAAGTTTCACCTAATTTGAAATTATTATCATCAACTTTAAAAACGTAATAGGTTTCCTGATTTGTTAAACCTTCTGTTACAGAAGTTGAAATATATTGAACCTTATCACCAGTATTTAAATTATGGGCAGTAGAATTGAAGTTATTAGATGCAGTTGTAACTCCACTAGATGCAACGGTAAATGGATTAACTAATAAATTATGAGTATCTGGATCAAATCTAAGATCTATTTGAGTTGATGTTCCTATTCCAACTGATTGATTAGGATTAACTGATAAATTTATAATATCAGTATCACATAAACCATGTGCAGTCGATACTGAAACTACTGCGTCAACTCTCTGTAAAATTCCAGTTACTTGGTCAAAATTACTCTCAAATAGATATTCAAAACTACCATTTCCAACAGTTGTATCACCAACAAATGCTAATCCATCAGAGATAGTCGTTAATCCAACCTGAGTTACAATACCAATATAATCTTTAGATTTTTTGATGACATATACGTCCTGACTATTTCCTGTTTCTGGTATATTGAATGTTGTTACTCCATCATCTTTAGAAACTGTTAGTGCATATCCTACTTGACCTTTAAATTTACCTGGTTTTGTTAATGTTACTCTTTGATTCGTTTTAAATGGATGATTTGGTAGTCTTATACTACGAGTTGGAGTTGAAACAACACTTACTAAATCACCCAATGTTGATGTTGCAGTTGACCCTAAACCAACAGCTGTACCCACACCAATTGACTCATGTGGATTGAAGTATACTTGATCATTTAATTTTGAATCAAATACTTGAGTTTGAAGTGGAATATTAAAGAAATTAGGTATGAGAGATACTGGTGTTGATACGGAATGTATACCACTTGATAAACCCCTTTGAACTCTTAATACATTATTTTGAGTAAATGTATTTAAAACAAGTAATTTCTCTGTACCTATACCAATACTACTACCAATAGAAATATTTTCTGGTATATTTGCAACATAGATATCAGTCACAATACCAGTTGTTGTTGAATTTGGAACTTCTTGGTATAGAACTGTTTGAGCTGTATCAATACCAATTTTATGTGATCCAGATAGTCCTTTAATTGCAGTTGTACTTAAACCTGATATGATGATATTATCATGTGCATTTAAATTGGGAGCAGTTGAAATATATGCTGCTACATGAGATGGATCTCTCCAAATAAAAGTTGCATTGTAAGTATCAACAGTTGTATTAATTGATTCAATCTCTTTACCAGATACACTTCTAACAGATACACTTAGACCACCACCATTTGTGTTTGTATTATCAAATATTGCAGAATCACCAACTTTATAATTATCTCCAGCATTAATAATTTGGATTGAATCTATAGATCCAGCTGTAGTAGATTCTACAACAGTTGATTGTTTTGTTATTTCATTAGATTCAATAATAAAATCATTGTCTGCAAATGCATCAGAAACTTTATATGGATAAGTGTTACGTATTAAATTAGAATTACCAAAATCAAATGTTGTTTGATTTATATTAAAGTTTTCAGTTAATGGATTTGCTCTGTAAGTATGACCAATAAAATATGGGAAAACTGGTAATTGTGAATTGGAATTAATACCTACAAAATATGCATATGTTCCATTAGGAAATTCTGGGGTTCTTCCATATCTACCATTATGTTGATCTAAATCTCCTGCGTTAGTAAATCTATAATCTTCAATAAAAAATCCATTACTAAATTGGCTTGGTCTATTAATAACACTATTTGGATCTAAAATATATCCAGAAGTTAGTATTTTAACAGCTGAATTATCATCTGTTGAATCACTATATCCATATGGTCCATATATTGGATTTCCATCATATGCCCAACCAATTATTGGTGAATGACCTGTACCAGTATCACCGAAAGTACCTTCTCCAATCTGAGTTGAATACCCAACCATAGAATATTGAAGTTTGTTATTTGTTTCAAGTAAAGCTTCACTTCCATATCTTTCAAATGTATTTACTGTTAATCCTCTAACACCTACCTCTATCTTTGATCCTGTTCCTGGTGGAATAACTTTAATTTCTGTTTTATTTTGTTGATACTGTAAACCACCCTCTAAAATAATTACTTCTTCAATTCTACCATCTTTTACAACAGCTCTTAATTTTGCACCAAGTCCAGTTCCTATTCCTACCACCTCTAAATCGGGTGCAGAGGAGTATTCTCTACCCTTTGTTTGTATTTCAACTAAAGTAATCTTACCGTCTGTTACAATCGGTTTTAACTCAGCATCTTTACCAGTTTTAATTTTTACATCTACAGATTTTTCAAGATTTAATATGTCAGAACCATAACCAGATCCTTTATCATATAATAATATATCAGTAATAGGTCCTCTAACAACAGGAGTTGCAGTAATTATTCCTACACCTGCATGTGATAATTCATATTTTAAATTTAAAATAATATCTGGATATTTGAATACTTGGAAACCTGTTCCCTGATCTGAAAACTTAATATAATCCTTTCTTTCAAATTCTGTTGTTATAGTTCCACCAAGACCAGCATTTGTAAGTCTAAATGCATCATCATTTACTTTTAATACTTTATAAAAATTAGTAGTAGTAGTGATGCCAGTTGCTGTAGATAAACCAGAAATTGTAGTTGGTAATGTCGATCCTATACCAACAGCAGTCGCATAAACAATCTTATCACCATCGTTAAATCCATGATCATCAAAATGAATAGTATTAGTTACTGTATTAATTCCTGTTGGTTTTACGAATACCTGTCTATTTTCATATCCACTTCCACCATCTATTACTTGTATGTCATGTAAAGTTTTTTCATTATAGTATGACTTAAATTTATGTACACCTATTTTATTAGTTGTTGTAAATCCAACTGTGTTTATACCTGCATTTAAATCACCAAGAGTTTGATATAATTTTATTGTACTTGTATTTACAATTTCTGGATAATAAGTTGCAGTGTTTACAAGAGTTGTAGTACCTACACCAACAATAGATGTTCCTGCATCTGATCCAGTAAACGAACCTATACCCAAAGGTGGATTATCATTTCGATCATATACAAGTGGTTGTCCGTTTATCAGATTATGTCTATCTTGGAAAGTTATAGTTTCATTTACATTATCTACACCACCAGAATCTGACATTAATCTGGCATCAAAACTTATTTCTCTTTTTCTTTCAAATAGAATTGGTTCTAAGATAGCACCATCACCATTACCACCCTCAATAGTTGCAGTTATTACTCTATTAATACCAAAATTTTGTGGATCAACTTGAACATCCTGTATACTACCAGAAAGTACAGGTCTAATTAAAGCAGTTGTATTTCCAACACCTGGTCCTGATAATGTTATTTCTGGTGGATTTATTACATCATAATCCCTTCCACCATTTAACAATGTAACTCTATCTAATGGTCCAAAATAAATTTTATCTTCTGATTTGTAATTTGTCACCTCAACACCATTAACTAATAGTCCTGTTGATCCTGGTGTTGTCTTAACAGATGTTGAATTTGATAGATTTGGGTTAAGAGGAAACTTTTTAAGTAATTTTTGTGATGCTATCTCTTGTTCAAGTATTCCAACTAAAGAAAAGGTATGTGTACCAGATCCTGGTTGTAATGCTTCAAATTCAATAAAATCATTTATTGGAATAAATGATCTGGAACGATATAGTCTAATTTGGTTTGTATTTGATAAAACTTCAACAAAATATGAACCTTCTGGTAAATTTGGTAAAACTGTACCTTGTGCAGTATAAAAAACTTCATCACCAGTTATAAATGGAACTGGATTTGGAAAAGATATAATGCTATATTTTAAAGTATTAGGATTATAACCAGAATTTGGCAATTCATTTCCAGCAACAGCTTCTGGTATTATTGATTTTGGTAATTCTGTTGTTATTTGATACGATGGTAATGAATTAGATGCAACATAAAATTCACTTGAGGGTGGAACATCATTATAGACATTAGTTACATCTGATGTAAGGATATTTTGACCAAAATCAACATCTGTTTTTGTGCTTGAAGCACGATTAATAATTCTTCTTAAATCATATTCACGGTTTGGATCTGGTAATGTTGTAATATTCGATAATAAAGTTAAACTGTTTATTGAAATTGTTGATGTATCTGCATTAATATTACCGACTGTACCAGTAGCAACCACCTCTTCTTCATTTCTAAATAATACTTCAATATTATCACCAATTTTTAAACTTGATTTGTCTATATCTCTTGTAGCTAAGACAATATTAGCACCAAATATATTTTTAACTATAAATCTTGAAGATGTGTTATAAATCCACGAATTAGCAAATATTTGTTTCTTCGTTCTATCCTCAACTGGATTAAGTATTTTTTCACCAACATTTCTGACTGTTATATTTTCACCTTGTGTCAATAAACGAATGTCTGAAGTTGGAACAAATTTAGATAATACACCAGTTAATCTTAATTCAACCTTTTTAGTTAAATCACCATTTTCATATCCATAATAAAATTCTTTTGATCTAATATCATCAGTTGAAGTTATTATACCTACAATATTCTGACATCCAAAAAATTGATTGACTGATTTATCACTATAGTAAATATTTGTACTAATTCCAGAAACTAACGTACCAGTTGCACCAAATCCAACAGTGGAATCAACTGTTATAACAGATGAACCTATAGAAACATTACCAATTACCTTTGTTTTAGGAGTTACATTAAATGTACCTTCAATTAAATCAATATCATTAAATCCAACAAATAAACCAATTTTATAATATACCTTTCCTTTCCTTGTTAATGGTTCAACTTCGGATATTGATGCTCTTGTTGCACTGTCAGTTGATTTTATAATTGTTTGACCAACCAAATGAATTGGATTTCCAGAAAGTGCTTCAGCAAGAACCACTTCTCTTCTTATAAATTCTGCTGTTGATGGTTTTATTAAATATTGCTCTAAATCTAAAATTTTAGGAGTTTCATTATATAAAATATTGAACAATATTCTAAATGACTCTTCTGTGCCTTTTGATTGATATAATGACTTTGAATTTTTAATAAAATTACTTACATCTAAATTATTAACAAAATTAACGTTCTCTAAACCAGGTGTGAGTAATTTTTTTGTCTTTTTGTAAAATTCTTTAAGAAATAATGCACTTAAATTAACAACAGTAGCATCATTTTCATGATTAATTGCTAATGAGTCCGAAAATACTAATTCTGAAGGATTATTTTCTGCATGATAAGTTGTTATACCACTAAAACCACGAATACAACCAGTAAAACTATTAGTAGTAATACCAGTATATGTTACAACTTCATCTTCAATCTTAAAAAGACCAAATTCTTTTGGAAAACCCTTTGTACTACTAACATTTACAGTTGTTGAAGTAGTTGTAATACCACTTGTTAACTTTGTTTCCCCTACAATAACTTCGGGAGTTAAATTATCTAATTTTATGTACTGATCAAGATTATCAGTAAGGTCAATCGGACCTCCTTGATATTCCTGAGAAATGTAGTATTGCTTTAAAAAATCGACTGCCTTTGGGCTTTCAGATATTAAAAACTCAGGTACTTGATTTTCAATTATCTGTTGGACTTTGACTCTTTTATCAATTCCAGTGGTTATCATATTATCCTCTTACCAGTGCTCCATTTGCATAACTTGATGTAGTCTTATATCCGACACCAGATATCTGTTCACCAGAAGTAATTGTGTCTTTAATCATATTTATATTGCTATCTCCAACTGCAAAACTCAAATATAAATCTTTTAATCCAATTACATCATTTGACTCAGGAAATGCTTGTATTTCAACAATATTATTATCTCTTTGTGTAGAAGTAATGTTCACTGTTGATATGATAACCTCACCTTTCATATAATCAACAATTCCAGCAGAAGCAACAACTAAAGAACCAGAAAATTCAGTATCACCTTTTACGATTGCTAATACACCCTTTCCACTTCCATCTAAAGTGCCATCAGCAAGTTTATTTGGTATATCTGTAAAATATACAGTATCAACTTGTCCTTGAATAGTGAATCCAGTGCTTTTTATATTCCTACCTGATGGATTAATGTGGAATTGATTACCATAACATAATTCATATTGAGCAAATTGATTTGTTAGTGCTTTAAGATTTCTTCTAATCTTTACTGTTGTTATGTTTGACGTAATTGCATCATCAATAGTGTCAATTACGTTCAACATCTTACTATACTTAAATCTTCCACCAAATTTATTTAAATCAGTTGATGAAGCATAAGTTATAAGTCCATTTGTGATACTTGTTTTTAACTCAGATACAGTTGTTACTTTTGATTGATCATAGTAAACATTTGCATCCAATTCAACATAAAGTAGTTTAAGATCAAGTATTTTCTGATTAATTCCTGCAAGAGTATATCCTTTTAAATTAGATAATATTCCCTGTTTATCAAAATCAGACACAAATTCACCATTTTTTGGTTTTATTGTAATGAATACTGTTCCAAACTCTGGTGGATCTAATTCTTCACCACCAACAACAGAAACTGACTCTGTATTTGGATATATTTGTTGTATTACAGACTCGTAATCCCTTGCTGTAACTGCTCTGTACTGTGATGAATAAAGTCTAGGTGCAAAATACTTAATAGAGTCAATTGACTCAATATTACCCCCATTAGATGCCGCTGTGATGGTTGTAATTGTTGGTGTAACTGTTGGTAATGAAACTTGATTTGATGAGGATACAGTGCTTCCTGCATATGTAAAGGTAGCAGGACCATTTCCTTCGGTTCCATCCGTGACAATGTAAGAAACATTGATGACAGCATCATTTTCTAACTTCTTACCAAATACCCCATCACCAAATAGTAATTCATATCTCTCATCAGTAATTTCTTGTATTAAGTAAGTCTCTGAAGTATTATTAATATTCAATATATTATCGACTCTACCATATTCTCTTCCCAAACCAGTATCAGAAGCACCTTTTACATAAACTTTGATGGTTGAGGTGTCAATAAATGAATTTTCAAGTATAAATCTTTGATCTAGTGATCCATCTACTATAAAACTCTTTGATAGATATGTTCCTTGATATATGACAATATCATTAAATGATGCAGTGCTACTTACTATATTACCAGATGCATTTACATTCTGAGTAGTTGTTGTTGTAATTTTTTCTGGGATTGAAAACACATATGAAGTATCATTTGCAGAACCAACACAGACTAAACCTGCTTGTAAAGTAAGAGTTGGAGTGTTCCCAGAGGTTGTAACGTCAAAAGAGACCGTTGCTTGTGCAGCAGTCCTTGATCTTGGTACATATCCAATGTTTCGTGCAAGAGAAACGACATTTTCACGCACTGTTGCAGAGTCTAAGAACGACTCATTCACAATCATATTGGAATTAAACGCCGTAATGTACGTATTATATGCTAAAGTGTCAATTAAAACCGAAAAATTAGACCCTTCAAAGTCAAAATCTGTAAAATCTGAGTTTGCACGGAGATAATCCTTGATAGAGGTCTTAATTTGATCGAAATCGAGGTTTGTAAACTTAGTAAAAGGCATTTATCTTGTTGCTTCGAGCATGAATGTGAATTCTTGTGTAGGAGTGTCCTGTCCGACTATAGTAAAGAATACAGTTACCTCAAATTCGTAAGTATCTGGTTTTGGTTGTACCTCAACTGACACATCATCTATTCTAGGTTCAAAATTTTCAAGTGTTATTTGAATTTGGTTCTGAATTACAGATGCAGTACCAAAATCTACAAAGTCAAATAGGCTATCACGCACCTCAGACCCTATTGCAGAGTTAAAAAACCTCTCCGTAGGGATAGTTTGTACTAAATTTCTTACAGACTTCTTAATTGCATTCTCATTTTTGAGAATTGTGAGGTCTTTTGTAACTGGATGAGGGGTAAAAGACAAACTTATGTCCTTAAATTCCCTTGAAATCCGCCTTATTGCCATATTAACAAGAGTTTTCCTGTTTTATTTATGACACTTTTTTGTAAATGTTATTATTTATCCTAAATTTGGTTCAATTTCGTCTATTTTCTTTCTTTCTTTGCTTGTTTTCCAAAAATAATTCTCATCATTACCCAATCCATCACGGTCATGACCGTTTTCTACTTGATAATAAACAGTTGATACCTTAAAATCAGGCATTTTAGGTGTTTCTGGTGTTAAACTGTTGTCATATATACGCATTCTATTATTTGGATACAAACAAAACTGCCCATTGTCCAATTCTAAGAGGTTATGAGACTTATGTTCAGCAGGTTGTTCGCTTGTAGAGTAGTCAATTGCGTCTACATCCTGATGATAGTTGTCTAAAGTGCAAATATAAGTACCTGTTTGAGTGCCATAGTCCCTTGTCATCACCTCATAGTGCATAGATCCAATAAATTGCTTCTGAACTGCGACAACTCCATAGTCCATACAGTTCCAAAACTGTAAATTATGCAATTCCATGTCTGGAGTTGGTGTCTCAGGGTCAGATGTAAACGCAGAGATGGGTAATTTATCGAACATTGCAGCATATTCTGGCAAATAAGTCTCAAAATAGAAGGCACGACCAGGTATACTCTTTGCAGATACCCAGACTCCCTTTACAAATTCACCATGACCACTCTTATGATCGGTCAAATACTCTTTTCTTACCCATACTTCGTAAGAAGGTAGGTTCGCAATTAAACAAGCCACTTATTTTCCTTGTCCTTTATACCTTTTACGAGCCGAGTTACGGGATGTTGCCGAGTATTTCGAGTGTTTTCCCTTTCCTTGACGAGTTTTTTTCGGGTGGGTTTCGATTGAATTGCCTGTGTTAAATGTTTTTGCCATTACTGATAGTCTTCAATNTTAAAGTCTTCTGGTACATTCTTTACGTCTGTGTCAAGTTCGAGCGGATGCGGTGTACCATTCTTAAAGAACTCATCTGCTAAGTCCTGCATCTTCTCAAAGTACTCATCTCTTGAAAGATTCTCATGAAGAACCTCTCCTTTATAAGAGATACTATATAACTCTGGTTTTTTCATGTCCTACTCTGATACGTGGGTCGCACATAATACGGAAACCTGCCTCCTTTGCATCAAGGCAAAATGAGACATCTTCTCCGCACATATCTTGAACTGCTCCAGATTCAAATATCTGCATCTTCGGAGCAAACCAAGGATACTTAATACCTTCATCTTCAAANACNCCATGCTTNATNAGTAACCANCCGAAACCTGCATANTCCACTGTGAANGGTTTCTTTCTNTTTGCGATNGANTCTANNGTCTCATGNTTCATNACTCCACCATTACCTTTGAAGTCATCTTCATCTAACCAGTGAGCAACTGAAGTAGTCTTACCATCTTCTGTGCAATACCAACCTGATGCAATCTTTTCATCCATTAACACAAGTTGATAGAACTTTTCAACATTGAATACAATATCTGAGTCTATCCATAACTGATAGTCATACTTTAACTTACCATCCCAAGGTAANTGATCAGGACCTCGAAGAACATTCGCACCAAGACACTTACATCGGGCAAAATTTACCATTGATGAATAATCTTGTGATATTTGTATGCTTGCCTTTGCTTGAACTAAGTCAAAACATAGTGTGACAAAGTTCTTTAAAAATGTATATGATACTCCTCGACCTGGTAAACAGAATACGACTGTCTTACCTGCTATCATTCTTTTTGCTTTATCGTAATCCCACTCTGGTGTTTCTGCCTGTTTTTTTGCTTTTGCAGCAGCTGATTTAACAGTAAATCCTTTTGCCATACTAATGTTCAATTATAATTATATAATACACTATTATCTATACGTTGTCAATAAGAAGTTATTTTTTTGACTTGTTCGGTTTACCTTCTTTATAGTTAAGTTTGATGCCTTTCATATTTAATAGCACCATCTTTGTTTCTGTCATTGTCTTATCATAAAAGACAATTGTTTCTTCGTGAATGCCTATGTCGCCACTCATAAATCCTCCTGTAAAGTACTTTTATATTAACTTCTTTCTTTCAGTTTATCATATAACCTAATTATTTACAAGTTTAATGATTGCTTTATATTTACTAATAGGAATGTTCCTCTACTTTACCTTGTATGCAAGCATCATCTATACATTCAACGTATGTAAGGTCTTCTTTAAAATATGAACGATATATCTTATCCCAAATCAGTTCAAACTCCTTTTGATTAAGGTTTTTGAATAAACATTTGTCTTCTAGGTAGATGTGATAGAGTGGTTCTTTAGTCATCTTTTTCTGTGACGATTACTTCTTCTGTATCAATATTAAATCGAAGTTCAGTTCCTTCATACCAGTTCATGTCATTCATTATCCATTCGGGTATGATGGTGTAGTATTCCCCAGTGTTCGGATCGGTCTCTATGGTGGTAAAAATTTCTGCGGGATTTTTTTTCATGTAGTGGATTTCAGTTTTCATTTCTGATTGTATCTATACCTGGGAAAATTTTTGTATCAAAAATGGCACATTTATCACGCTTCCGTAACACTTTGTAGGTTAGGTTCCCTTTGCGTTTTTATAAACGGGGGGGATCAACCCCCCAACTGCTGTANTCACTAACGNATGATATTGAAATTATATCTTGAAAAGGTCTGTCTGTCAACCAACTTATAAGTCCCGTGCTTGCTGTGCATTACATACCCTTCCCCTGAGATGTATTGATTGCCTATGAAACATTCAGCATCAAAGTCATCTCTCATTAGTTCCATGTACTCTGTCTTAATGCTCTCAACCAGTAACCACAACCTCACAAGTTGATAGTTTGCGAACTCCTCTGCAACTATGTCATCTCCGTCACGGATATATGCGTTTAGATCCT
>FUFK010043336.1_pt1 | contig 17665 bp, 17 predicted proteins | sample 1021851 | NCBI WGS metagenome assembly FUFK01 (sample SAMEA51879418, study PRJEB19060) | metagenome | reverse complement strand
CAAAATTTTTAAGAAAGGCAACGCAAGATCTTCTTGCGATATGTTTTGAGCCCCTTGGTTTGCATCAGCTTCAAATAGATTTGTTGCTAATGCTCCTTCTTTTTTTTCTGCTACTTGGTTCATGTTATTTGTTCCTTTTTATTGTAGTTTTATTTTCCGAGAATACCCCGAAAAGTTCCGTTGGCATTTCTTTACCTGCCTCAATACGCTCACGGACTAACGCTTTCAAGGTCATAGGCTCTACCTTCAACTTCTGTGTTGGATCGAGCCCTTGACCTTTCGCAAGTTCGGCATAGTGTGCCGCCTTGTTATCTTCGCCACGACCAAAAGACACTGAGATCTCATTCTTAATAATATCTCCTAGTCCATTGTCACGAAGCCAGTTAAACGCCATCTCTTTATTCGCCTCTGTTATGTGCGCTTTGTATGACGTAGAAACTTTAAGATGTGAACCATCTTGAAGTTTTAATTCTGATAAACCCATCTCACTCATCATGGTAGGTATAACCTCACCCGATAAACGATCTTGTTCTTTTTTTAAATCTTTTAGATTCTCCTCACTCGTTGTAATTCTTCTTTGAACACCCTCTAACATTTGAACTTGATCTGCTAGTGATTGAATGTTCGTTGTCTTATTCATTATATCTTCTTGATCCTTTTCAAAATCAATTGATCCACTACCTGTGAATGTTTTTATTTTTATCTTTTGTTTAATCGACATCTATTTCTCCTTTCTCGTATAGATTAATTTCAATAGGATAATATTTTCTTTCTTGTTTATCCCACTTCAACAAATTGTATTTACCATTTGTAGTATCAGAAACTAAAGAACATGCAACACCTATCAATGCAGGATCACCTGTTAATAACAAATAATCTTTTTCTGTAAAATCTTTTAGACCTTGTCTTAATTTACGAACTAAAGGACCTGGTGAAAAAATCATTTGAGAAAATTCGGGTAATAAAAATTTTAGATCACCATATTCAGTAGCACCTACAATATTTATTTTAGGACTTCCTGCTTGGCTCCCTGCAATTTCTTGAATTACGTATACTTTATTTTCTTTCATGCTTGACAATATAGTTCTTTAATATTATATGTCAACCCAGAAAGAAGAAACTATGAAATATAAATTTAAATTAAAACCATACAAACATCAAATGACTGCTTTAGAAAAGTCATGGAACAGAGCAACGTACGCATATTTTATGGAAATGGGTACAGGCAAAACAAAAGTATTAATCGACAACATGTCTATGTTGTATGATAAAGGTAAGATTGATGGTGCCTTAATTATTGCACCAAAAGGTGTTGTCAAAACTTGGCACGAACAAGAATTACCCACACACTTACCAAATCATATAGAAAATGTGACAGTATTGTGGCAATCCAATATTACTAAAGGACAACGAGAAAAATTAGATTCGTTGTTAAAAAGTGATGTGTCTCTTCACATTATGATTATGAATGTAGAAGCTTTGTCTACCCCAAAAGGTAAAGACTTTGCTACAAAATTTGTTAGTTGTCATAACACAATGATGGCTATTGATGAATCTACTACTATCAAAACACCCACAGCAAAAAGAACTAAAAATATTATAGCCGTTGGTAAGAATGCAAAGTATAGAAGAGTCATGACTGGATCGCCAGTTACAAAAAATCCACTTGATTTATATAGTCAGTGTGAGTTCCTTGATCCGTGGTTATTGGACTTTACATCATACTACGCTTTTCGTAATAGATACGCAGAAATGAAAACATTAAACTTGTCCGGTAGATCAATACAAGTGGTGCATAAATTTAGAAACCTGGGTGAGCTATCTGATAGACTTAAAAATTTTTCATACAGAGTATTGAAAGAAGATTGTTTAGATTTACCAGATAAAATATTTATTAAACGTCATGTTAAACTTACAGCAGAACAACGTAAGTTGTATGAAGAAATGAAAAAGAAAGCCATAGCACATATGAATGGTAAAGCTTCGTCAACCATGACTGTGCTTACACAATTAATGAGACTACATCAAATTACTTGTGGACATTTTACAGCTGATGATGGAACATCGCAGGCTATACCTAGTAATAGAATGAATGAGTTAATAGACATATTAGAAGAAACAGAAGGCAAAGTTATTATATGGGCCAACTATCAATTAAATGTTAGTGAGATTATCGAGACTCTTAAAAAGAAATTTGGTGAACAATCCTATGTGCATTACTATGGATTAACACCACAAGAGGTAAGACAATCGAGTATTACACGATTTCAGACTGATCCAGAGTGTAGATTCTTGNTTGGTACACCACAAACAGGTGGTTATGGTATTACACTCACACAGGCTAACACTGTGATTTATTATTCTAATGGATATGATTTAGAAAAAAGACTCCAGTCAGAAGACAGAGCACACAGAATAGGTCAAACGAAGTCGGTAACATATGTTGANCTTATAGCAGANGATACGGTAGATGAAAATATAGTTAAGGCACTACGTAAAAAAATAAATATTGCATCTGAAGTTTTGGGTGAGGANTTAAAAGCATGGATATAAAATACGAAATAGAACCTGTATTTAAAATAGAGTTTTTTAAAATTAAATGTATTGATTTTAAAAACAAAAAGAAAAAAATAGAAAAAGTATTAGAACNATATCCAGAAATGCCTCAAGCNAATTTTGGTAGTAATAGAGATAAATGTGATATTAACGTNGATTTTAGAAAAATATTTAAAGATGAGTTTCGTTTAATTGAAACTAAATATAATTCTAAAATATTATTACAAAGAGTTTGGTCTGTTGTTTATAANAAAGGTGACTATCATGTACCACACAATCACAGCTCTAATGGTTATTGTGGTATACTTTATTTAGATATGAAACCAGACTCACCTAAAACTACTTACATACAGCCTTGGAATAATGAAAATGATAGAAGTGTTTTGTATACGCCACAAGTTAAAGCTGGTGACATAATGATAGTGCCACAATATTTATGGCATTACACAGAACCAAACAAAATTAAATTTAAAAAAAGAATTATATCTTTTGACTTTATCCTATAACTTTTCCACCAGACCATTTCATTTCTGGTAGGCCGTTTTCAAATTTTTTACCGTCGTAAGTTAGAACTTGTTTTCTGTTAGATCCTTTTTCATTGTATGAGACGTGGACCCACCCGCCTGCAGGATCATCAGGATTATAGAATTCTAAAATTAATTGATCAAAATCACAGTTATTTTGAATCCAGTAAGCCGTTTGAATATTTGGTACACCTGCAATCTCAAAGTCAACCGCCTGCCCTTTTGCATGCTGGCTCGTTTTTTTCGATCCTATTGCTTCGCATAANGCTTCTGATCTGTAACCCGATGTAACAGTTATTGGTTTGTCAAAGTGTGCACGAGTTGGTTCTAATATTTCGTAACAAACGTTTTCTAAATTTTTTATATCTCCAGCTCCTGGAGTATTGTCGATCCCTTTTCGAGTCGCGGTCATCGACTTAGTCATTTCTTCAAGTTTAAAATGTTTCGATAGTTGCATGATTTTTTATTTGATAATTAATGTAAATATAACATAGGCCATACCTGTTATCAAGGCACCAGTAGATACTAATAAGATACTCTCCACGCGGTTTATTTGACGTTCTAACTTATGTATTTTGTCATGAGTTTGCTTTTGCATTATCCTGCAAAGTTTTTCATGATCCTCAATTTTTTGTAATGCGTTCTTTGCCATTATGTTCTTCCCGCAATTATTTTTTCTTCAGGTGATAGTAAAGCTTCTTGTGTACGTGTCAAGTTAGTAATTGGATTAATATTTGCTCTAGCGGTTTGCACTCTAGGCATAGGTGTACCTGGTAATGGTGGTGTTTTTATTTCTTGTACTTGTGCTGTTTGNACTGTCTCACCTTGTGGTGTAGTTCTTTCACTAAATAAATCCATNACACTATCTATTATACTTCTGTTNACTGGTGCTTCAGGGTCTAAAGATTTTCTTCTNTACTCTCTTTCAATTTTTAAAAATTCTTTTCTAGGAAAGAAGTATGAAGGATTAACATTACCTTGACCTTGTTCTTTACCTATTTTATTTGCATCTCTAACTCTTTTCTGCATACGTTCTTTGTATCCAGAATAAGGAACGTTTCTTCCTTTTAATATTGCCATTGCATTTTTAATTGACAAACCTCTTTTTCTTAATTGTAAAAACAATTGTCTTTTTGGCACNCCCACTTCAAGCGCGTCTTTAACAACTTGATGAAAATCTNTGTTAACTCTTAAATTTTCTTCTTGTATATCTCTAAACTCTCTTGCTAATGCTTCGGGTCCTCTTGTTTGATAATCTTGTAAACTAAATAATTTTTCTGTTGATGTTACTAATCTTTTGTTTTTATTGTATTCTGTTATTTTATACTGCATTGTTCTTGGCACATCGATGTTAATAATTCTTATTCCAGAAAATAATGCAAGTAATTCATCTCTTAAATCTCTTGGTACACCACCTCTACTAATGTCTCCTGTAGCAGCTTCTGAAATTTTTCTACCTGTTGATACAGCTCCTGGTTCTACTCCTTTTAAAATGTGAATTAAACTCTTCGACATTTTAGTTCCTATTTGATCTGTCGGAGAATAAACAGCTCCACCAGTTTTAGTTTCGCCACCTCTACCACCAAGAAATAGTTGTCTTGGCATAACATCTGAAACTCTTTCAAGTGCAATCGCTTGTGAAACAAACGGATCCATTAATTTCATAACAGGTCCATCCATATCAAACATTAGTTTTAATAAAGTATCATCAACATCTTCTTGTTTTAATTTACCNTCTTCTAATGTTTTCATTGTAGCGTAGAACGGTTGTGTAACTACATCATATGGACTAAAGTATGAAAAGTTTACAGCTTTACCAACACCATCTTTCCATTTATTAATTGGTATAATAGTTGCTCTTGAATTCCAAGGAGCTGCTAAACTTCTTTTGTATGCATCTATTTGTTCTTCCGTTACACCTGTTAACGCTTGAGCTATTTGACCTGCTCCTTCGTTAGCACCACCTAGTACAACAGAAGCACCTATTAATCTTCTATAACCCTGTTGTCTTAACAATGGATTACTAGACGCAGCNTCTTTTAAACCTATNCTTAATATNTTTGAAGTTGTTCTAATCATTTCNGCAGGAAACGATACGAAGTTACCAAANGGTAGNTTTCTAATATTTTGTACAAACTCTGGAACTTTACTATANGTTGGATATGTATTTCTNATCTGCCATGCAGCAGCTTCGTCAATTGCTTGATCAAACGATTTTCTTGCGCCAGTNAACGTNTCAAATCTTTGAAACTCTCTACCTGTTATTTCCTTGGTCCATTTAGCAATGTCATCTACAGTATTATACATGCCACGCATTTGAGATTTTACATATTCATGACCATACCACTTCCACAAGTTATCACCTCCAGCATATATTCTTGTAGCTGTTTTCATCATTTTAGTATTAGCTAGTTTGTTTAATAAACTATCCATACTTTTTACTTTGGCACCAGCTTTAATATCTTGTAGTACAGCTTTTAATTCTGACGCTACAATGTTTTCATCAATCACACCAAGACGTATTTTATTTTCTAAATTTTTTATAAACGCTTGTTCATCAATAAGTTTTCCTGCACCAAATATATCATCAAGTGTCATNTTTAATGCTTCNGTTACAGATGCTCTACCACCNATATGTCCATTNGCTAATGGAAACATGCTAGCAGAAGTNACGTTTCTAACTTGTGTTGCAGGTGAAAGAACNGTTTTACCAAACTGTGTAGCAACTTTAAATTGTAAAATGTTTCTGTAAATACTATTTTGAATCCAGTTATCTAATGTGCCTGGTGTNCCACGCAATGCTTGCATNACCTGATCTGATCCATATAATTTTGACATATTACTCTGTAATAAACCAAGTCCNTTTAATTTACCNACAGGNTTTTTGCTTGCATCTAGTATACCNCTAGCTATTGCATCNTCTCTTGATCGATACAACCAACCTTCTTTAAGACCAACNTCAGCTAATCTATCTAACATTTTTTTGTTTACTGATTGTGTGATAGCGTGTGATGTAGTTTGTAATACAGACGATTTTAAATTGTCTTCTTGACCCATTAGTTTTTTAATTGCATCTGGTAGTTCTTCACCTGTTCTAATAATTTTATCTGATTTTAAATCGTATTTAGATATATTTTTTAATATCTGTAATGGATCACCATTATTTTGTTTACCTGATTGTAATATAGATTTTACAATTTGTTCTGCGTAAGTTCTTTGTTTTTGTGCTGGTGTGGCTCTACCAGGTAAACTTGCAGCTGTTGCTCTCTCTGTTTTATTTTTTTTAATTACATTGTTTACAACAAAATCAATTGCTCCATCTAAAGTTTTTTTATCAGGAGTAAATTCAGGATTAGTAAATACAGCGAAAGATTTACGCATGTAAGATTTTAAATTATTTAGTATGTAATTTTTTAATTCTTTATCTGGTAATAAATCTGCAAAAGTTTTTTTAGTTTTTACTAATTCTTTATTTAAAGATGATGCACTACCTCTTAATAATTCAGGCAACGCATCTAATTTTTTTTGACCTTTCAGATAAGATAATACCTGATCTAAATAATAATCCTGACTTGCAGGTGATGTAGTTTTTGTATTATATAAAGCTTTGTTAGCTTGTGCTAAATCATATGCATTTTTTTCCAAAGATTCTAAATACTTTTCTATTGTTCTTGATCTTGCTTTTATTTCTCTTCTAGCCTCAGCTGTTAATTGAAAACCTATTCCTGTTTGTTTACCTACTGATCTAAACGCAGCTAAAAAATTATCTAATTTTTTTAATCTTCTTTTTATAGGATCAGAGTCAGCTACTGAAAACAATCTCCAATCATCAAACTTTGGTAGTTGTTCAAATTTTAAATTTTTAGATATAATCGGATTCATTATTTTTTCTGTTGTAAACGCACTTATGTCACGTAATTTACGTGCACCAGTTTCTAATCCAGGGGTTCTAGATAATACAAAAGATAATGGTTTTACTACAGCAGCATCAGCAGCTTTCAATCCCATACCAGCTACATATGCGCCAGGTTTAAATAAACCATATTTTAATCCAACAGCCAATGGTTTACCCATCAACGAAAATCCTCCACCTATTAATGCACCCTCTGATGCAAATCTTAATCTATTTTTAAATCTTGTTAATGCAAGATCTCTACCTGATTTTCCTTTTTCATCTTCTTTCTCTACAACTAATGTATCTATGTTTGGTGACGCAGCAATAAAATCTGTAGCTGCAAAAGCTCCAGCCATATACCCAGCACGTTTTGCTACTTGTGTAACTTTCTGTGCTTTAGATAATTTTTTAACAGCGTCTTTACCCTTTGCAATTGCTCTACCTCTAGCACCTATTTTAAATACTAAACCACCTGGTATACCAAATTGAACACCTAGTTTTCCAAATTCACCAACTAAAGTCTCAGGGTCTTTTATTTTATTTTCTTCATATACTTCATCTAGTTTTGAAACATAGTCTGTGTCAAAAGCATAGTCGATACCTGATGTAAGAAGATCACCAATAGAATAACCAAGATCTTGCATACCACCATACAGTGCTCTTTCTATTTCTTCATAACCCTCTATGTAGTCTTTTTCTTTGGCTGGTTCACCTTCNGTAAGTTCTTTGATTCTTTGTAATTTTTGTGGGCTAAATACAGACGTGTCAAATAAAGGAAGAGCTTTTTTTAATCCTTCCCAAGTAAACTTAACTTCTTTTCTTGGTTTATTTAATTTTCTTTTGATGGCTTTTTCTAATAAGACTTCACCAACTAATTCGTCCTCTGTCTTTTTAGGTTGAAACGGTTCCACTTTAACCCTCCTGTGGTAGGACCAAGTTTACGTTATATAGTTTGTTAAAATTATCGACGTCTTGTTGAGTTTGTATTTCCGCAAAATCTGTTAATGCTTGTTTGCTTGTAGCAATTAATGTAACAACATCATCCGTAATTTCTCTTGGTAATCTTGCTCTTAATTCATCNNATGTTAAGTCTTGTGTTTGTGCAGCAGCNGTAGGACTTGGAGCTGNCATTGTTTCTCTCATCATTGAAACATCTTCTATTACTTCTCCACCTACTTGATAACCTGCTCTACCACCATCTTTCATACCTGCTGGATACTCACCACTTTCTTTGTATTTTTTGTAATCTTCAAAAGTGAACACACCATTTGCAACACCTTTTAATATTGCTTCAGCCACCGGATCTGTTTTCTTTTCTTTTGTAATTAAAACTTGTAANTCTTCGTTNTTNGACTTATCTGTTTTCTTATCTTCTAAGATTGCAATCTCTTCATCTGTAATAGTTCCGTCAGTTTGTTTCTTTTCTAATTCTGCAATTTTTGCAACGAGTTCTTTTTCATCGCTTTGAAGTTTTTTCATTGTGTCCTGTGTTGCTTCAAAGGCAAATCTAGTGTCTTTGCCAGATTCAGCTTCAGCTTCTATCTGTGCTTCAAATATATCTGCAGCTCTGTCTAGAACATCACCTTTTCTTCTTCTCTCTGCTTTTCTTTTATCTAATCTTTCAGCTTCTCTAGCTGTTTGAAATTGTCTTAATACTGGAGATCCCGCCTTACCTATTGCACCTACAAGATTACCACCAGGTTGTGCAAGTAAATTTAAACCAAAATTCATTAACGCACTTGACATAGATCCAGGCATACCAGGTGTAGCTTTGTAATCATCTTCGCCTAAATAATCTTTACTAGCTTGATCTTGTGCTTTAATTATTTCTGCAAAAGTCAAACCACCCTTTTGCATACCTGTTCTTGATGCATTTAATTTTGGTCCGTCAAGTCCAGATAGTATACCAGTTGTTTTTTCTTGAAATTCATATTGTGGTGAACCACCCATTCTGAACATTGGTCTTTTTAAAACTCTGTTTGCCATCTTACTTTAGTGCTCCGAATATTCCTGCTAGTGCAGACCCTGCTCCTATCGCTGTTTGTAGTGGACTAGGATTAGGCACAAAGCTTTGTGTAGTTTGACCAGGGTAACCACCCATAAGTCCTGCAACTTGACCTGCGTATCTAGATAAATTTTCTTGAGGTAAGAATGTAGCCTGCCTTGCTGCTTCTCTTGTTGCGTCTTCTTCAGCTTGCTGTTGTGCCTGTTGAACTGCGCCCACTGATCCTAATGTTGAAATGTCTGCTCTTTGTAATTGTGGTAATAGTTGTGCTAGACCTTGTTGGTTAGCTAAATCTTGTTGTCTTCTTGCTGCTGAACTTTCAAAACCTTGTTGTAATAAATTTGCNTGTAACATTNNTCTNTCCNNNTCACTACCAGTTTGNTATTCTGCTAGTTCNACACCTTCTCTACCACCACCNAAAGCTCCTGATGCTACTGCTTGATCTCTAATTCTTTGTCTGTTNGCCGCTGCATTCCTGTCAAACTCTGCAAGTGATGTTTCAATAACTTGTGTTTGATATGGTGACATGTAATCTTGAATTAAACCAGTTGCTGTTTGTCCTGTTCCAGCGCCTGTTAATGTTTTAGCTGTGTCTATAAATTGTTGATAAGATCCAACACCTGAANCTGCTAATTGTGCAGCTCTTGTTTGTAATGCATCTTGAGCCGCTACACTTGGTGCAAGGCCCGCTAAACTTTGTTGTCTAGTTTCGAATGCTTTAGCTGCTGTTTGTCTTGCTGCAAAGTCAGCTGCTGACTCTCCAGGTCTTTGTGAAATTTGTGATAGTCCTACTGATACNGTAGGTACACCTGTTGACGCTACNAGGTTTTTTGCTAGATCAACACCTATATCTTCAATAAACTGTGGTGGACGCGTACGAGTTTCTGTAATAGCCATATTATAATACTTCCTCTAATCTNTNTGCTGTTTNGAACATTTTNCNNGCGCCATCTAAGCCTTGCGGTTGGTCGTTTTCGGCTTCTAATTTACTCATNAGATTATACATTTTTTGTGCGCCTTTGTCTATATCTCCGTCACCGGCACCTCTAACAGCATCTGCTGTCATTACAAATTCATTCTTACTTAATCTAGCTGGAACGTCATCAGCTCTCTCTTTTTTACCTATTGGCACAAATCCACCATCTTCTCTAAAATCCATCTCCATGCCTTTTAAATCCATCATACCGCCTTCTGCTCTAGTTTCACGTTCCGTGCTCCTATAATACTTAACAAATTCTTTATGTTTTGGATGCATTTCTGCAGCGTCAGGATTTACTTCAAATATTCTTTTCCAACCTTTGTATTGTGGGTCACTCTCTACATCCGACATACCACCTTCAGCTCTAAATGCTATTGGCACATTACCTTGTGCTCCTCTTTTTCTATATTCATCTACACTAAAACCTGTGTTGTCATCAAAGCCGTCACCATCTTCATCCTCGTATCCTTTACCTGCTAATGCACCTGCAAGCAATCCACCACCTATAGATAGTCCAGCTAGTTTACCGAATGATGCCTCTCCTATTTTTTTCTTTATCGCATCAAAACCAAATTTTTTCATAAAAGGACTAAAACCACCAGAAGCTTTTATACCAAATCCAGGCATATAGTATGCACCTAATCCTAATAGTGCAGCTTTACCTAAAGGTGATTTGACAACTTTCTTAACAGCTCGTGTTGCTTTCTTAACAAGTTTACCTAAGAAATACATTTGTCTTCCTGATTCAAGATCCATGATCCCACCAGTGTAACCACCATCCTCGTACGGCACACGTCCACCATCTTTTCTAAACGCAAGAGCTAATTGAAATGGATCNTCTTCATCCTCATCTTTATCTTTTGAATCTCCTGCTCCTGCTTGTTGAATTGGTAATAGTGGTAGTTGACCTCCACCATCTCCATCTGGTTTTGGACTAAATGTTTTTCTTATTGGATCATAAATCATATTGTTTGCTAATGCGTATCTGTTTGGTTCAAAGTCTCTCATCATATCTGTTGTAGATGTTTTAGATAAATCTAAACCAGCAGCTTTGTCATACAAATCTGCAAGCTCTGTCATTTTACCTTCGTACGGAGTTTTATTCATTAGAGCACCACCTAATAAATTAGCTAAACCTGCTGCGCCTTGAACAGTAAGTGACGGTGAAGTTGTTTGTATTGGACTAAAAAAGTCTGGTTGATAATTATATTTTTCTTGTGCACTTCCTTCTTTAGGAGAATACTTTTCAAACTCTGCACCAATTAATTCTCCTGTGTTACCAAATGTACTACCACCTAACACTGCTTCTTTTACTAAGTCACCATAACTAGCAGTTGGCATGTTCATTTCCATTTCTTTAATACTTCTAGTTAGATTAATATTAGGATCTACTAATTCTAAACCTGATCTAATTTTTTTATCAATTCTATCTTTAATAGCTTTTTGTTTTGCTTTTCTTTTATTGTAATTAAATTTTTCTATACGTCCAACTTTACCGTCTTTGTTTAAATCTGCCTCTTCAAAAGCTACATCCTCTTCATCGTCCTCAAATAATCCAGGTAATACCTCTAAATTTTTAAGTGCTGTAGTTTTTTTCTGTTTAGCTTTACGTTCTTTTTCTCTTTGATTAAAAGTTTCTGTAGCTTCTCGTGCTATTTCTCTTTTTCTTGCTGCTTCTCTTCTAGCTGCAGCTTCTCTCGATCTATTAATTTGTGCAGCTCTTGCTCTTCTATCAGCTGCTACATCTCTTCCTCGATTTATATCACCACCAATAGTTGTTCTACCTTGATCATCTCTTCCAACATCTCTACCTGTTCCGGCTTCAGAGTAACTTCCTCCACCACCAGGTCCAAAGTCTCCTTGTAAAGATGGTATACCACCAGGTCCTCTGTTTGGTTTACCTTTTAGTGATCCGTGTAAATTTTTCTTTATTAATAATTTTTTTTCTGCATCTGTAATATATGCAAGTTTAGCTGTTGGATGTGTTGGTGATGACTTTGCAATTTTAGGAACAGTCACCATTTTAGATGGTTTATAATTTTTAACACCAGCTTGTACTACTGGTCCACCTTTTTTCATCATAATTTGTTTTGCTTGTTGCGCGTCTGTAATCGCCATTATAAATCTCCTGCTCCTGCACCCATATCGATATCTACTACTTTGATTTCAATATCTCTTCTAATATGTTCTTTTTTTGTATCTGTTGTTGGATCGTCTATATCTATCTGTGCTTCTGCATCAGAGTTATATTCAACCCCTGTTTTAGTGTTTGTTAATGTTACAATACATTCTGGTGTAATAATAGCAGTCTTTTTGCCATTTATTATCTCGTATCGTACGCTTGCTTCTGTTTCTTTAAAAGACATTATATTTGATCCGTTGGTTGTGTTCTTAAAATNTGTAATAAAGACGCTGTCATTTTAATTTTATCTGCTGTAGCACACTGCATTTTTAATTTATCTCCAGCTTCCAATACTATAATATTATTGAATGTAAGTAAATCAACACCTTCGTTAGCATTTATACTAGCTACTTTGTACTCAAAATCAGTAGAACTAGAGGAATCAAACACTTTTACTGTTACATCTAACGCTCCACTGTGTGTATTAAATAACTTTACAGTTTTAATAATACTGGCTGTGGCTGTTGGAGATTCATACATATCTACATCTGATCCTGCAGCATTTAATAATTTTTGTACATTTTTGTATATATTTGCCATTATGAAAAGAAGAAACTAAATCGTTCTTTTTCCTCCTCGTTTTCTGTTAAGTACGTAGAATTTAATTGTTCTATTATAGAGTTCAAAGCTCTGTTAATTTGTCTTTGATTATCTTCACTATATTCTTTTTTTGGTTCTGGTAATCTAACTACTATCTTTGTCATTATCGTCTCCCATCTTGTTGTAAGTCTATTTGAAATGTACCAAATCTCCAACTTTGTGCTGACCCTGTGTTTTCTATTTTTATACTAGCATATCTACCTCTTGCTCTTGTATCTTCTTTTGTTGTTGAAGATGTAATAGTAAAAGGGCTATATGTGCTGTTTGCAGATGTTGAAGACGGAAAGTCTTTGATACCTATCGTTACTCTTGCATCACCTGTTAATGTTTTAAAATCAGGTACAAATCTTCTCATCGCTAAAAATATTTCTGGTTGATCTTGTTGTAATGCGATGTCGTACGATTGTATAAATGACGTTAGATCCGTGGTGCTACCATCAGGATTAATTTGATCTGTTCCTGTATCATGTTGAAAATAAACTGTTTGGCCTAAACCAGACTCACCAACGATACTTGGAAACGTTCCTGTTGCAGATGAATTAAATTGTGTAGCATATGGTTTTGGATATACGATAGAATCAATCCATGTTGTTCTAATTGAATTTGTGTTTTGTCCCGTATACCAATTACCCATAGGCACACCTTTAGATTCACCATAATTAAACACTACATATCTATCGTTAAACGTAGATCCTTGTGTTGGATAATACCAAACAACTTCTGTGTATAGATTATTGATACCAGCTGCAACTTGTTGACCTTTTGTAGTATCAAAGTCATCATAAACATAATCTTCTACACTACATGGTAAGTTATTTACCGTACCATCAAATGCAAAAAAACCATTATTACCAATCCAATATGCAACACCATCTATTTCTACAGCTGCATTCTGTCCTATTAATCCGCAGTTTGTACCTACTTGTTCAAAACCAAATGTAAATGGTGATCCAATAAATCTCATTGTATACAATGCGTTATCAGTCCATATCAAAATGTTTTCTTTCGCAACTAATGCACCCATAATTTTTGTACCATCTTGTAACCTTTGTGTACCGGCAGTGTTAGTTGTGCCTGGTGCGTATTCATTTATTTGTTCTTGGTTAGAAAATCTTATAAACATATCGTCTTGTGTTGTTGGATCTCCAATTGTTGTTTCAGTACCAAGATGAATTAAGTGACGAGTTGTTGGTGATATTAAAGTTAATCTTGATGCAGTTGGATTACCACTGGTTCCACTAATAGCTGTTACAAAATTTGTAGTTAGTGTTGAAGCTCTTGTTGTAAATTTAGCAGCAATGGATGAATCCCATGTAAATGTTTTACCATTTGCAACTGTTGCAACTAACACTTGACCAAAATTACTTAGTGACCAAAGTCCTGGTTCAAGACTTACAGTTGATGCTACAACAGCGTCACCCCAGTTACCCCAGTCTGTTGCATCTTGAACTGTTGAGTTTGTAGAATGAGCTTGACCATTTGATGTTCCATGAGTCGCTGTGCCTTTTGCACCTCTAGTAATCCCTAAAAACTGCGTAGCATTTTTTGATGTGTATGTAATTAATTCTGCATCTGGAATTGTACCTACAGCTATTGTTCCTGCAGATGGAAAACCTGTTGTGCTATCTACCGTCACTGCTGTACCTGACCCACCTGTACCAGCTGTATCAGCATTTAATGATCCATCTAATTCTGTGCTTTGTGATCCTGTAACATTTCCACCATAGTTTCCAATACCAAAACCATAACCATAAGATTGTGCAGATGGTCCTACAGTTTCATATGGATTAACAGTGCAGGAACTTCCTGAAGTTAAATCAGAACCACCTCCATTAGCCTCTGCAGATGGTGATGTAACTGTAAACGTTGTAGAACTTGGAACTGTAATTACTTGACAAAGTTTATCTTCGAATGTTGAAGCTGCAATACTAGAACCCGTCGGCATTGTTACTGAATCTAATTCTACTATATCTCCTACTTCTAAGTCATGATTAGTTGATGTTGTAATTGTAACAGCGGTTCCTCTTGTTGTGCTTGTAGTTATTGTTGAACCTGTAAACTGTGTTTGTGCTCCAGCATTATTACTTCTGTATGGTGTTACATCATACAATGTACCTTCAAAATAGATTAATAAAAATTTATCTGTTCCGAGAGCCACGTACCGGTTACCATCAAGATCTACAAATGCATGTTGTTTTCTAGCGACACCACATATTGTATTACTTAACAAAGAAGTCCAACCACCTACCTTTTCTGGTAAGCCATATCTAAATCTTACGTTATCAGAATCTACCCATCTACCAGCTGCGCCAACAGATGTATCTTGTTTGTCGATCCCAGGTAAAAATTTTATGGAAGTCAGAGCCATGGTCCGTGCTCCTTACGCCGTGTTCGTCTTAAATGCCCAACCTCTTGTTGCATCAACGTAAACCAATGTTACTGCTTGACCATTTACGGTTAATACTAGATTTGAAGTTCCTGAATTAATTGGTTGTCCGTTTCTATCAAAAGTTAAATTGTTAGAATTAAAAGTTCCTCTAGTGTCGATAACGGTTACTTCATCTCCAACAGCGGGAGAAGCAGGTAAGTCAATCTCTATAGGGTTGGCGGTTGTATTTGCAAAAACTTGAGCGCCAGCTACGATGGCGTATGGACTATTAGAATCTGTTATAGTTGCATAACCTTTTTCTAAAATAGTCATNACTGTTTCTGTACCATTTGATCTACAGAGAACAGTTGCACCTGGTGGTATTTGAGTAGTAGTACCACTAGCTGTCAATACTCCAAGTGTTCTATTTGATGTGCCTCTAACAGTGTCATCTTTCATAACCCAGACTCTAGTAACACCNGTTCCTGAAGGCATTGTTATAGTTCTGTCNCCTGCTAAAGTTCCATGTAATCTTAAATATGCGTTTTTACCATTAGANGTTGCACCATCTGTTAATAGTANTGTAACACTGGCTGCTGCCATATCTACATCTAATACTCCAGATGATCCTTGTTCCAAGATTTGTAAATTTGTGTTAGTGATTCCGCCCCATTGTCCAGCTTTCTCACCGGTTGTGATAATTTCTAATTTTAAATCTGATGAAAATGTTGATGCCATATTAATTTGTATCTATCGGTGTCCAAGTCATTGTTACACCTGGTATTATTTCACTCCATGTTATTGCAGATACCTCTCCAGTATCAAGAGCAAATGAGGTTGTAGTTAAACCACTATTTACATCTATATTGCAGTCAGCGCTTATTGTAACATTTCCTGTAGCCAAGGTCAATTGGTTTACAGAAGGTGTAAAATCTACACTTGTGCTAACATTAGCGGCAGGTAGATTAGTATTTAAAACAACCTGACTACCTGTAGCAGTAAAGTTAGAGTCAGCTGTAATAGTTAATGTTCCAAGACCTAAAGTTAATCTATTAGGATCAGGAATCTCTGTAATTGAATCTGCTGAAATAGCAGGATTACCTATACCAATTGTAAGTTGATTGCCACTTACTACTACTTGTACGTCACCAGCTGTTTGTGCTGTAGCGAATGGTAATGCTGATATTGCGTCAAATCCTAAACTCATAAATAATCCTTAGAAGGAGACAGGGGGTATGTGGTGGTGCCCTGCCTCCATCAAAGAATTATATCATCGTTTAAACCAAGAAGGAAGACCTAAATGCGGACGTTTGTCGAACATATTATCTTTTGATCCTGGGGTTTTACGATTGTTATAATGCAGAAAAACCTGTACGCATTCTTTACCTTTAAATTTTTCTCTCCAATGTTCTAGCTCACAGCCAGAATAGACTAACATATCTCCTGGTTTTAAATCTACTTTAACACCTTTAGCTTGACTAATAGTGGTTATTTTTTTTCCATCAGGTATACCTACATTTTCATTAGGACTTAAATATATGGGCCAATCATCACCACCAAGATTCATAGTTGTTGATATTTCACAACTAAATCTATCTTTGTGTCGTTTTAATTCATCACCTTTTTTATAAATTCTTGCATAAGTATAAGCAGGATATAATTTTAATCCTGTAGCTTTTTCCATACCCGGCTGACATTTAAGTAATAAAGTTTCCATAATAATACTACCATAAGCAGAGTAAGTATTTGGTATCTGTCCATTTACTGGATCTTCATAATATCCTAATATATTTTCAAAAGGTGAGAAGTACCGTGTCTGTTTACAAGTATCATAAACTTGTTTTTGCATTCTAAAACAATTTGCAATAAATATTGCAAGATCTTTTGATATAGCTTGTTTAATAATTGTATACTTTTTCTTTTTAAACATCTTTAGCCATCTCTTTCGGTACAGCTTGTATATTCCAATGTATAAATCTAAATGGTTCAATACCAAAGTCTATTGCATATTCATGTTCTAAATAACCTGGGAATATAATTAATGTTCCAGGTTTTGGACGTATATGAAATTGCTCGTGACCTGGCCACACACCTTTTAGGTCTGGTTTCATTTTTAATTTTGTACATCTTGCACCAGTCTTTGGTTCATGAAATACAGGATAAGAAGTTTTATCGCTGCATTTTAAAAAATAAAAACCTGATACGTGTTGGTTCCAATGTATATGTGCAGAGTGATGTCCACCACCTTTTTTAGCAAACTCTTGTACCCACATTTCACTAAACATAGTTTGATATTGTGACATATCATAACCTTGATGATCTAAATATTCCCAAGACTTTTGACCAATGTAATTTCTAAAATCTAAAAAATCATTATCAGCTGTTAGTGGTGTTGAGTGATACGATCTTCCAAAGTCACCGTGTTTTTTTATAAATTCTTTTTCTCTTTTACGAGCATCGCTAATATATTTGTTACTTGCTTTGTTTAACGATTTGACAAATTCTGGTTTTTCCTCACTCCATATTACAGTTGGAAAATAACTATTTATAAACATT
>FUFK010038494.1_pt1 | contig 17665 bp, 12 predicted proteins | sample 1021851 | NCBI WGS metagenome assembly FUFK01 (sample SAMEA51879418, study PRJEB19060) | metagenome | reverse complement strand
TTTCCATATAAATAAACCTAAACCTAAAGCTGCTGCTATAGGAAAGCCTACTTCACTTATTAACGCTACTGCATCCATTAGTCTTTAGTAGAGTTAGAAGCTCCAAAATAAAAACTTATAACTGCTGATGCTAAACCACCTAAATATCCTAACACTAANTTAATTANAGCTTCGCTGTTTTGCTCTGGTGGTTGTAANGTTACTAAGAATATATATCCTAGAAAGCCACCTACTGTAGCTATACCCATAATACGAGCAGTCCANTCTTTNCTAAAGTTTTTTCTAGCATCTTGTGTGTCTGCTACTTCTAGTTTATATACATCAACATCAAGTTCTTTCATNTGAACTTCAAAAGCTTGTTCAGCTTTTTTNAGTTCTAGCATCTGTTCAGGTGTTGCTTCTGATATACCCTTTTCTATTGCTTTTGGATTATTAGGTACACCTAANACTTCAGCTATCATATTAGCAGCCATACCACCCATAGGACCACCTAAAGCAGTTCCTAATGTTGGAGCTACAGCACCTACTACATTTTTTAATAACGCTTTCATATTACTCCTTATCTAAAGTTAATGTTCCCTCTAACATACCATCAATAGAACTTAATACCCATTCAGGNACATCATCTATTANTATCTCCTCTTTNTCAGCTTTAACTAAATGTAAACTNATTAAATCTTCATANAGACTTCTAAACTGTTCTCTAGTAACCCAAGGCTCATCACATTTAGTTCTAGCTTTACAATCTAATCTATATGCTCTATCTAAATCTTTTTCTAAGTAGAGCAGCATTCTAATACCATCTTTTGCAGTTCAATACTTCTTCTACCTACTTGACCAAACCAACGACTATCTTCCATTTGTCTAGCCATTTCTTGCCAGTCATGCGACCTACAAGCTGCTAACATATTTTTAAATTTAGATAATCTTGTAGCACCTAAATTAAAACACATATTAACTAATACTCTTTGTATATCTTCTGGTAAATTATAAAATGCCTCATCTGTTCCAAATACATGTATTGTTTCGGCTAAATGTTTTTTAAAGTCATCTTCAAAATACATGTCAACAACTTCTTCAGATACTTTAGTTCCTACTTTCCAATCATACTCAGGGTCTTCAGGCTGACAAAGATGTCCAATACCTAAAGTTTTATAGCCTAAACTATCTTCGTATATTTCTAACACTTTACCTTCGTGTCTAGTTATTTCTTGTTTGCATAGTTCTATATTCATCATAACTCCTAATTAGGTTTTACTTGATTTAAAAATAATACTGACCCTACATTTGAATCATCAATAACATCATAGCCACCCTTAGTTAATATATCTCTTTGATATGGACTAATTCTACTAACATAGTTTCCTTCAGTTATAATACTTGAATTTTTTGGTTTTGGTAATTTATCTAATCTTAATAAATTATTTAACTCTTCAATATTTTTATTAGCTATATTAATATCTTTAGAGCCTATTACACTTGTATTGTCAGCTTGTTTTATAATATCTTTATTCTTTTTTATTTCATTGTTTACTGTTGTTTTAAATGACCTATCTATTTTAGTAGGATTAAATATTTTAGCGTTTATATTTTTTAGTGTATCTATTTCATATACTTTACCTTTTTTACCTTGAGCATAATCCTCTGCTGCTTTTCTTATGGTAGTAGTAAATACTGCTGCTTGATTTGCATTTACTAAATCAGCTTGAGACTTTATAACATCATCTGTTAATGTTTTTGGTCCACCATGATAAACTTCTTTTGGTATTTTAAAAGTTCTATATTTTTGTCTTATAGTTTCTTCTACAGCATCTACACCTCTTCTAGTTATAGGGGCTAATATTCTTCCAGCACCTCCAACTAAAAGTTCTATTACAGGTAATACAGGTTGTAATCCTTGGTCTTCATCATATATTCTAACTGCTCCTTCAGGTACACCACCTTCTTGTAATCCAAGTCTAGCCATCTGGTCTGAGTAAGGACTACCAGTAAAAGGGTCTACTCTATCTGCTGGATTTTCTTTGGTGTCGGGTACTTCTGGTCCTGTAATAAAACCACCTTTTACATATTGATTTCTTAGGTCTAATAATTTTTGTTCATCTCTTTCTAATAATTCTTTTGCTTTTGGAGCAAATTCTCTAGCTACTGGAACTACTTCTAATCCTTCTATACCTACTTTAGCTATTTCTTCTAATAAATCATCAGCATCACTATCTGTCATTTCGGAAAAAGCAGCAATAGGAACTTCACCTATATCATTTATATAACCTAAAACTGGAACTATTTGTTCTGATATAGAAGAGTAATCACTAAATTGTGCTATTCCCCTAACTTTTTCTATTCCAAAAGTATTTAATCCTGAAAAACCTAAAGCTTCTCCTATTTTTTGAGGTGTGCTTTCTTCAACAATAGAATCTTTATAAGTTTGATTAGTTGATAAAGCAACTTGTATTTGTCTAATACTATGATATATTGGTAAAGCTGCAGCCATTCTTAAAAATAAAGCTACATCACCATCTTCAATTCTAGCTACCAAAGCATTTGTTTGTGAGGTTTTTGCTTGTGCCCAAGATAAAAAAGTTCCTAAAAATTTTACTAAAGGACTTTTACTTTGTGCAAATAATCTTCGATTACCTACAGTTGGTATTAAAGCATCTCTATCAGCACTATTTATACCTGCTTTTTTTAAATAAGATTTAGCTAAAGGGTCATCAATAGCTTCTACTACATTGTTAAATTGACTTAAATATTTTAATTCTTTTGGTTTTAAACCTAGTTGAGATATTTCTCTTTGTAATGCTGTTTTAGATTGTAGTAAAGTTCTAGACTTTCCTTTTGCAAATAATTTAGAAATATCTAAAGTTCTTTCAATACCTGCATTAAAAGCCCAATTACGAGCTATTCTAGTAACTCTTCCTAATTGAAAAACTTCAAAGAAATCATTTGTTGCTCTTAAAGCTTTTCTCTGATAATGTTGTAAACCACCACCACCATTAATAACTAACACATCTGCCATTTCTCTTTCTAATAAATTTTCTATTCTATCTCGACCTCTTAATTTAGTCCAAGGTGTTTTAGTCCAAGATACATCTTTACCACCAACTTGTTTAGTAACATTATTTAATGATAAAGCTTCATCAGATAAATTAGCTTTAGAAAATAAAGCTTTAACTGAAGCTTTATATCCACTATTAGTCATCATCTGTAACCAATCTCCCATACTTGGTATAGCTACTCTCAATAATCTAGTCATAGCTAATCCAGTTTGTAAAAAAGTAATAGCAGCAAGACCATTATTAGATGATAAAAATTTAGGACCTGTTTCAGCTTGATATACTCCAAAATAAGCTTCTAAAGAATCTTTTATTTTTTGTTTTTCTCTATCTGCTGCTGCTTTAATTCTAGGTCTATCTCCAAATAAATCTTGAGCAGATTTATATTTGTTTTCTGGGTCTGCAAATTTTTTAAAATTATTATCAATATCATTAAATAATTTAGTTATACCTTCACCTTTAGCACCAAATCTTTTTACAAATTCAGCTATTGGAATAGTATTTCTTGTTAGTTGTTGTAAAGTAAGAAGAGGATTTTGTTCAAATAAATGAGATACTCTAGCTCTAGCTTCTTGGTCAAATAAAGTTCTTTCTTTATCAAAATGTCTAGCAGCAGTTAATACAAAATCTTCATTTTGACTTTGACCAATATTATTATTTGTTTTAAATAATGCTTTTGATTCTTCTTCAGCCCATATACTATTATTTCTTATTCTAGTGCTAGTTTGTAAATATCCTACAGCAGTTTGCCTAGCTTGAAGTCTAGCTGCTTTTACATCTTTGGGAGGTCCAAATTGATTAACTCTTTGAATATAAAAAGCATCAGCTAACTCATCAATAACTTTTGTATAATTTTCTTCTTTAATTGCAGATTGTTTTAATATTTGTGTTAGACCATATTGTGTTTCTTCTTCAAAATTTAAACCTCTGTTAATAGCATAATTTTTAAATTCTTCTGTATATTCAGTAATTTTATTAGATAATTGTAAAGCTTCAGCATACTTAGGATTTTTCATATCTTGAGCAGAAACAAAACCAAATCTAGCTAAAGAAGAACCTGAAGTTAAATCTAATCCTTTTTGATTTGTAATTTTACCTGCTAATTCTAATACATCATCATCGTATGTAGATAACATTGTAGCATATCTATTTCTCCAATATGCCCCTTGAACTGCAGCCTCTTGTTCTACTGGTAGTTCTTTTGGAACTTTACCAAGTGTAACTCCTCCACCTTGCATACGAAACATTTTAGCTGCATAATTTACTACAGGTTCAGAACGAGACATTAAATCTTGTACATGAGAACCTGCTGTTAAACCTTTTACAATATTACTAAAACTTCTTCGTGCACCATTAATAAACTCTTCATTGGCAGCATTTCTTATTTTTATAGGAATTAATTTATAGTCAGCTCTTTGAATCATTTTTTGATATTGACCAAGACCAGCACCAAATAAAGCAAACTTTAAAGTTTTTTCATTACCTTCACCTTCTTCAGTAAAAGTAGCCCCTATGCCTCCACCTATTATACCACCAAATAAAGGTCTAATAGTTTCTTGAATTATTCCTCTAGCTAAATTTTCTGTTAATACACCATTTTTAAATGCCTTTACCATAGTTTTATTTGTAACATCTAATAAATTTTTTGGTTTTTCTTTAAGATAAATATTTTTTATTTCATCAGTAAGTTGTTTTTTTTCTTTTAGTAAAGATTTTTTTTCTTTATTTAATTTAATTTCTGTTTCTAAATTAAATTCTTTTTCTAATTCTTTTAATGATTTTTCAATTTCTATTCTTCGTTTATCTAAAGTATTAACTCTAGTAGTAAGATTACCTAAATTTTTATTTGATTGAGCTGCATCTTTTGCTAAAGTTTCATTAATAGTTTGATTAATTATAGGAATTTCATCTTTAAATACTTGAGCTTCAGATGCAGGAGGTATATCAACATCTTTGTCAATCATTTGTCCTTTTTTATCAGGTACTTTTACTTTAGTTTTAATACCTTTATTATATAAAGACATACCATAATCACCTAAAGCACCACCAGCAGCACCTAAACCAAAACCTAAAGCAACACTTTCTGGTCTAATTTCTCCGTATAAAGCTTCTTCTCGTAAAGCTAAATCAGTAGCACCAAAAGTTCCTGCAGTAGTTAAACTAGCTATTTTACCAGCTTTAGCAGCTTTAGCCCAAGGAACTAAAAATGTAGCAGGGTCTGCTAAAGCAACAGCAGCTCTACCAGAAATAACACCTGCAGTCTCAGGTTTATCTCTAAACTCAGGAAACTCTTCTAGAATTTTTTCTTGTCTTTCATCCTCTATTCTTTTTCTTGCTGTTTTATAAGTTTCACCTTTATCAAAAGCAGACTGAATAGCTGCTTTAGTTATTCTATATGCACTACCTATAGCTGTAGGTTCTTGAGCAGCACCATAAGCAAACTCTCTACTAAAAGAAATATCTTTTTCTTGAGGTTTAAACTGAGCAAAATAATCTAACTCACTAGGAAGTGTATTAGTTTGTAAAGTTTTTAAAGTAGAAGGTTGATTAATTTTTTCTTCTTCTGATGGTTTATTTAAGTAAGAAAAATAATCTAACTCTTTATTTAGTATTGGAGTTGTCATTTATAATTTATTCTCCAAGAAGTTTATCTATATCTGATGTTGTTCCAAATTCATTTCTAAACATATTTTCTGGAAATTGTCTTCTTAAAAAAGAAGATTTAGCAAATTGTTCTAACTCTAATTTTTTTAATTTTAAAAATTCTTTTTTAGTTGAATTAACTATAATATCAACTTCATTAGAAATATCTATATTATTATATTTTTCTTTAATGTTATTAGCTGCTAAATTTATTTCTTCTTCTGATTTACCTTGTAATCTTAAATCTTCAATAAAATTTAAAACTTTTACTACTGAATATCTTTGAATTGGTTCTTCATCTGACAAAACATTATTAGGAACTTCATCTTGAGATTTACCATTTTTTTGTGTAAGTGCAGCAACATCATTAGCATCTGGAATATTTTTAATATTTGTTCCCGGAAGTGTAAATATAATATCTCTTCCATCAACTTTAAATCTACCATTTTTATTAAAAGATTCAATAGCAGCATGGATAGCAGTAGGACCTACTAAAGGATTTTCTTTTTTTTGTTCTATTTCAAATGCCATATATAATCTTCTTAATGCTATAGCTTCATATAACATATTAATACTTAGTGGCTCTACTTCTCCATTTTCATCTAGTACTTTAATTTGTTCATTGCGTATTTTTTGTTTTATATCAATACTATTAATAATTTTATTTTTATTTTTATCTTCACCTTCTATATCAATAATTAAAGGTTGTTTTGCAAATGTAGTATATTTACCTTTATTATCTATAAAATAATTAATTGTATTTTTAGTTTTATCTTCTAATTCTTTTTCAGTAAATACTTTATTTTGTTTTTTTATAATAGTGTTTAAACTTTCTAAATCTGTACCTGTTAAATTTTGATAGTATTCTTCTAAAGCATTATCAGCATCTTCTACTCTTTGTCTAAAAGTATTTCTATTAACTTTAGCTACCATAAGATTATCTTCTAATTCTATAACTTCAGGATTAGTACTTACTAAATTACCATCAGGGTCTTTTCTTCTTCTAAAAGTATCATTCCAAATTTTCTTAAATAATGTTTGTTGTCTAGGGTCATTTTTTACTAATTGTAATGCTGCTAATAATTCTTCTTTAGCAGGAGCATTATATTGTTCTAATGTTTTAATTGTATACTTAGGATTTGTTTCTTTAATTTTATATTCATTATCAATATCATCTCTAATTGAGTTAAAAGTATTCATTAATTGCCTTTGAATTTCTTCAGACTCATTCATTCTATTTTCCCAAGTAACATTATTTTCTATAGCAAAATTTGAATTATTAATTTTAGAAGCAGCTTCTTTATTTAAAAAAGTATCTTTATCTTTAACATATTCATCAATTTTATTTCTATCAAATTCATTAAATTCTTGTTCATTAATTTTAAATACAGAATCATAATTTGATAATATATCATTTATAGAATCTTCTTTATCTTGAATTAATCCTGTTTTAGCTTGGTCTATAAAGTTTTTTACAAAATCAATTCCTATTGCTTTTTGAAATCTACTTTTAAAATCTTCTCTTCTTCGAGATAATATTGAACCAGCAAACTTACCAAAGTTTGAACTTGTTAAATAATCAGACATTGTTTTCTCCTTTATCTAATAAACTTTTTTGAATATTAGAACCTGTTTTTTTTACTTTTTCTAATATACTTCTAGGAACTACATTTGTATTTACTTCAGTTGTATTAATTTTTTGTTTAGCAACATTTTTTACATTACTAATAGCATTTCTAAATTCGTCTACTTGAGATTTAAATTTTTCTTCATTATCATCAGAATCTAATTCATCTAAATCATTTCCTTCAATATTATATTTTATATTAGCTTCTTCACCTAAAGCCATTATAATGTAAGTAGTAGGTTCAGCTAGTAACAATAAATTATCAACAGAAATGTCACCTTGTAAAAATTTAGAATACAAAACTCCCATTGATAAATCTATGGCTGGTGCTCCAGTAGCTAAAGCTTGTACAATATTTTTAGCAGTTTCAGGTTTTAAAATAGTATTTGTAATATCATCTAAAGCTTCTCTAGAATTAGCAAAGGTAGGGGGATTTTCCCAAGGGTATTTAGTTTCAGGACTATTTACTAAACTTTGTCCGGGAATTGGTCTACCTTTACTTGATAAATTTACAAGCTCATTTAAACTTTCTTGATTAAATTTATTTTCACCTCTAATTTTTTCTCTAGTTTCTCCATCTCCAAATAGTTCTTCTTCAGATACATCATTTTCTAAAGCTTGTAATAAAGCTTGACTAGAAGCATTAGTTAAAGATGTAGATAGTATAGGCTTCATTTGTTTTGTTTCTTCTGTCATATTATGTAACCTCTATAGTTTCTTGTTGAAATAAAGGCTGAGATATATATCCTATATCTTCTCTTCCATAAGTTAAATTATTATAAGCATCAGTAGCATTAATATCTAAATCTTGATATGCAAATTGTATTGGTGCTAAACTTTCATCAGGTTCTACAGATAACCCAGCAGCATCACCTACAGGGTCTCCTCCAAGAAGTTCACTTTGAGCATATCCTGAAATTAATCCAGTAGCTGTTGTACCTGCTGCTCCTTTTAAAAATCCTCCAATGCCTCCTCCTGCTGGAATAGTTTTTGTAGCTGTTTTTCTAAAAAAACCTTTACCACCAAAAGGACCTTGACCTTTTCCAACTCCAGTCGTAAAATTATAAGCAGGTCTAAATATTGCTCCTAATTTTGTGCCTGTAAAATTAGTTGCAGCAGTTCCCCATTTACCAAAAAATGAACTAGCTTTTGCACCAAATCTTGTAGCTAGTCCTCCAACTCCTGCAAATATCATACCAGCTCCTACTAAAGCTCTTAAAACTTTACTAGATGTAACTTTTTTAGCAACTTTTTTTACAGCTTTCACTCCTTTTTTTACAACTTTTTTTATTGCACTACCTACTTTTTTAAAAGCTTTTTTAATTGATTTAAATAATCCCATAGTTATATCCTCTTTTATGTTCCAAATATTGACCTTATCATAGCTGTTACAGAGCTTATACTACTACCATACTTATCTGGTGAAGAAGCAAGAGCAGTATTTACTATTTGTGCTATTCTATTTTTTTCATTTTCACTTGACCTAAAATCATAATCAGCTTGGTCTCTTAGTTCTTGCCATAAAAATGACATAGCAGTTCCTGACATATTAAATGCATTTTGTGCATTTTGCATGTTAATTTGATTTTGCATTGCAGTATTAGCTGTATTAATTTGTCTACGCCATTGAGTATTAGATTGTTCTACTGCTGCTTGATTTTGTGCATTCCATTGATTTCTTGCAAAGTCTTGATTAGAATTAAATTGTTCTATTTGTGTTGCTAACTGTGCATTAAATTTTGCTTCTTCTGCAACTCTATTTGCATTTCTAGCTGCAGCAGCATTTTCTTGAGTTGCATTAAACTGATTAACTGTATTCATTTGTGAAGTATTAAATTGGTCAATTTGTGCATTTAAACTAGCCATAAATTGATTAGTTTGATTTTCACTAGCAGCATTAAACTGAGCAGCAGCATTTGTAGCAGCTTGATTAGATAATAATCTTTGTTGTGTTTGTTGTGCTCTTAATACATTTGACTGTTGTTCAGCATTCAAGTTTGCCATATCCATAGCTAAAAAGTTTTTAGCATTTTGTATTTGTGCTTGTTGATTTAAACTTGCTTCAGCTAAATTAGCTTGAGACATTAAAGCTGCATTTTGTATTATACTTTGTTGGTCTGCAGCAGCTTCAGTTAAACTTACTGTTTGTAAAAATTTACTATTAGCTAATGTTCTTTGTTGGTCTGCATTAAATTGAGCCATATCTAATTTAAAAACACTTTGAGCATTATTTAAAACAGCTTGTTGTTCTCTTTGTGCATTAGCTTCAGCAACTTGTGCTTCAATACTTCTTTGTTGACTTACACTTTGTTGTATAGCTTGAGCATTACTTTGAGCTAAAGGTATAGCACTTTGTATGATAGCATTAAATAAATTATCTCTACCAACACTAGATGCACTTAAACCTCTTCTTGCTAACATAGCTTCTACACTAGCAACAGCAGGTTTAGCCCATGCAGGTATTTCACCTTCTTCCATGCCACTTAGTAAACTATCTATCTGATTAGATACTAAAGCTTCTTCAGGTAGTCCAGCTATTATACCTCTTTCTTGTTCTGTAAATTGTGTTAGTTTATCTTCTAAAGCTTCAGGGTCATTACCTAATTCAGCAATAGCATCTTCTGGTAATCCTGCATTTCTTAATTGTTTTTTAGCTCTAGTAACTCTAGCTAAATCTGTACCAGCATTTCTAGCTGCTTCTGCTTTAGCTTCTGGACTTAGTGTTCCTTTAACTCTTTCAGCTATAGCACCTTCTTGAATATTAACATCAGCACCTTCAGTAGGAGCAACTCTATCTACCCCTGCAGCTTCAGCAATAGCACCATCTGATAATGTTCCTTGTGCAGTATCTACTTGAGCTTCAGTATCTATAGTAGCTGCATCCATTTGAGCAGCTTCTACTTGTTGTGGAGTTTGTGCAGTTTGTGCAGTAGCAGTTGTAACTTGTTCAGGTGCAACTCCTTCAGCTTGTCTTTGCCCTACAGTTGTAGGTTCTGCCATAGTTGTAGTTTGTTGTGGAGTTCCCTCTTTTATTGGAACAGCATCAGGTATAACAGCAGCATCTGGAACTTCTCCTCTTGCAGCAGCTTCTACCATATTTCTAGCTACACTAGTTTCTGTAGTTGTTGGAGTAGGTGCTGGAGTAGGTGCTGGAGTCGGAGCTGGTGTAGGTGTAGGTTCAGGTTCAGGGTCAACTTTTCCACCACCCGGTCCACCTATAGATATAAAATCATCTCTTAGTTCAGGCTCTTCATTATTTTTATTTAGACCATGAGGACCACCATGCCTTAAAGACACTCTTCCACCAGTACGCATATCTATTCTACCACCTGTAGTATATCTATTTCTTTTACTTNTTCTTTTTTTCTTTTCTTTTCTTGTCATTATNTTTTCCTGCACGATGTAGCAGCTTCATAAGAAGTTTAGGTTTGTCTGTCATCATTATGATTACTGCTCGTTTCATTTTACTTCAAATAATTTGTCAACCTTTTCGTGTAATTTTTCTACTCTATCCATTAGAGTATTCATATCATCTTTTAATTCTTGTTTAGTTACATAGTCTCTTGCAATCTCTTCACGAGTTTTGTTTAAGAGTATGTCAATCCGTTTAGCCTCTGCAGTATTACCACGAATACCATAAAGCACGGGAGCTAACACCAAAGTTATAAAGATGTTCCAAAATAAATAAGGTGTTAGTTCCATAACTAGCTAAGTNTTTTAGTTACGCTAGTAGGTGTTACTTTCTCAGCTATCTCAGCATCTAATGCAGTTTTCATAGCTGTAACAGTATCAGCAGTAAGTGCTGTTTCGACCCAGCCTTGAACATCACTAGCTTTTAAGCTAGACCATTCTATAAAGCTTGAAAGGTCTGAAGTGTCAACATTCTGAGAACCATAAGTAGTAGCAGTCCAGTTATTACCATCGCTATCTTTATTAGTATCATCAGTTGCTGTAAGTCTCCAATGTACATTATAGACTACATCACTTTTACTATCTTTTGTAGGGTATGTGTCGCAAGTGTTAACATCCCAAGTGTATCCTATTGCCATATTTATTCTCCTTTTATCCTATTTTTACTGCAACTAAAGGTTTGCCATCACTTTGAGTTGCCCATATTTTTCCTACACATAACTGATATTCTTCAAATGTAGGATTTGTTTTAGCTACACATTGTATAGCTGTTCCATTTGCTTGTGGATATACATAGTCACCCACATTAAATGAACCTGTTATATTTACTGGTACTTGACCACTAAATGCTATTCTGTCATGTTTCTGCCTTTCTGTTTCGTATTGTTCATCTGTTAAATTTAAATCAACAGAACCCCAAGTATCACCACCAACATATGATGGGTCTGTAGATTTAATGACAAAAGAAATAGCATTATTAAATACATCTGTTAATTTGCCAGTAGAATCCACACCACAAACATCACCTTTTGCTATAGTTCCACAACTATCAGCTTTTTTCATGTATTCAGCGTAGTCTGCACCTGAAGCATTTACAGTACCACCAGCATTAATAGAACGAGAATTTCCTGAGTGTCTACCAACATACATAGCTGCAACACCTGAATCATATAAATTTTGTGAAACAACTTTTAAAACAAATGGATTTGCATTTGAACCACCACCATTAGCAGAAAAATACACATCCCCATCACTTTCACTTGTTGGATATGTAAGTCTTATACCACCACCTGCTACACCAACATCTGTTGATGTTCCAATCAACAAATTACCTGCAGCATTAAGACGAGCTGTCTCACTACCTCCCTGAAAAATTGTTAAAGCATTACCAACAGTAATTAAATCTACTGTTGTAGTATTAGCATTGTCAGCAAAAGTAATGGCAGCCTCATCAGATGAACCATTATCTCTACCTATAATTCTTATACCTCTTGCAGAGCCATCACATTGAACATTTAAAGGTGCTGTTGTGGTTGTAGTTCCTATAGAAACATTACCAGTACTATCAATACGCATCTTTTCAGATAATGTAACTGCTGCTCCTGCACTACCACTAGCTTGTGTAAAAAATTGGTGAATACCAGCTTCTTGTCTGTAAGCTGAAGATTCATTAGCTTCAATGTACGCAAAAGCACCTGTATCAGAATCAACATACATATTATCTGTAACAAAAGTACCATCAAGACCATGAACTCCTGTAGCATTTTCACTTATTACTGAACCTTTTTGACCTATAAAAAGTTGTGTCCAACCAGTATGTGTATCAGTAGGTGGAGTAGTTCCCATACCTATTGACCCTTTACTTGTCATTCTCATTCTTTCTGTATTCTTAGTAAAGAAAGTTAAATCATCTGTAGTACAACCTATAAAGTTACCTTCATTAGTATTTGAGTCAGATATTTTTAAGAAAGTATTTGCTGTAGTAGATGTTAAATGTAAGACTGTATTTGCTGAAGAACCACCATCAATTTCTAAAGGAGAATCTGGACTACTTGTACCAATACCAACACCAGTAGAATCTATAATAACTCTTTCAGTACCACCAGTATCAAATCTGATTTTATCTTCATCACTTGATTCTTCTACTTGAACCATGGTATCACCATCGGCATCACTTAGTTGTGTAGCTGTTGTAATACTTGTATTAGTTGCAGTTATAGCTTCTACTGCCACACCTGAAGGTGGGGCTACTCCAAATGTTAAAGTAGTACCACTTACTGAAAAACTATCTTTGTTTTGATAAACACCATCAAAGTAAACTGATACATTGTTTTCATGTACTGGAGCAACTGATAATGTTAATGTAGTATCAGAACCATCTCCAGTCATTGTAGCTATTGAGTTATTAGAACCACCTACAGTTGTTGTGCTATGATAGACTGTAATAACTCTACCATTAGCAGGAGCTGTAGCAAATGTTAATGTAGTTCCTGAAACAGAATAAACATTCTGTGCTTGGAAAACACCATCAACAAATACCATTAAATTGTTTTCGCTGTCTGGAGCTGTACTCAATGTAAAAGTTGTATCACTTCCATCACCTGTAAAAATATTGGTGTCCATATTTGTACCTGAACCACCACCGGCTATTGCACCCCATTCAGTTGTATAACCTTCAAACTTACCTGTTTCTGAATTATATCTAAAATAACCTGCTGCTGGTGAAGAAGGTCTTTGTGCTGTTGTACCTACTGGTACATGTATTGAGTCTGTATTAGAACCTAAGTCTAGTGAAACATCTGGTGAAGTTTGATTGACACCTATTTTATTTTCACTTACATCAACAAATAATACACCACTATCTACATTAACATCTCCAGAGAATGTAGCTGCATTAAATGTTGTAGGTACTATATTAGCACTACCATCAAAGCTTACACCACCAATAGTTCTTGCAGTTGTTAAAGTAGCTGCTGAACCTGTAGTGTTTTGATTAAGAGTTCCTACTGTTAAATCTATCGTACCATCGGAGTCTTGATAATCAACTGTAATACCTGATTCAGTATTAGAACTAAACATAGCACCAACTGTATCTTGTACAACCTCTGTTAGGTCTATATTAGCTGTACCATCAAAACTTACTCCGTGTATTGTTCTAGCTGTTTCAAGTGCTGTAGCTGTAGCTGCATTACCTGTTGTACTTTGATTTAATGTACCAACTGTAAAGTCTAATGTACCATCACTATCCTCGTAAGTTACAGTAATACCACTTTCAGTATTACTAGATACCATAGCTCCTACAGTATCTTGAATAACCTCTGATAAATCAATGTTAGCTGTACCATCAAAAGATACACCATGTATTGTTCTTGCTGTCGCTAACGCTGTAGCTGTATCTGCCAAGGCTACAGAAATATTAGCTGTACCATCAAAGCTTGTACCACCAATAGTTCTNGCNGTTTCTAAAGCTGTAGCAGTTGCAGCATTACCTGTAGTATCTTGGTTAAGTGTTCCAATAACAAAGTCTAAAGTATTATCACTATCATCATAAGTTACTGTAACTCCTGTTTCTGTATTAGAAGTTACCATAGCTCCTACAGTATCACTAATTGTTTCTGCTAGTGTTGTACCATTTATTGTAATAGCATCAGCTTCTAATGTACCATCAATGTCTACATCTCCTGATACATCTAATGTAGCTGCATCAAGTTCACCTGTTATAGTTATGTTTCTTGCACCTGTAAAGTCTTTGTTACCATCTACAATAATAGCTTTAGAAGCTTCTACAGTTCCTACTGTTGAAACATCTACATAATTAAGTTCTGTTGTAGTTGCTGTAACACCATCAAGTAAGTTTAATTCTGTAGCTGTTGATGTAACTCCATCAAGTATGTTTAACTCTGATGCAGTACTGGTAACTCCATCTAGTATGTTTAGCTCTGCTGTTGTAGATGTTACACCATCCATTATATTTAATTCAGCAGTAGTTGCAGTTACACCATCCATAATGTTTAGTTCTGCTGTTGTTGCAGTAACTCCGTCCATTATATTTAGTTCTGCAGTTGTAGCAGTTACTCCGTCAAGAATATTAAGTTCGGCTGCTGTGGATGTCACTCCATCTAATATGTTTAGTTCAGCAGCAGTTGATGTGATTGCTGTGCCATTAAAGTTTATAGCATCTAAATATGCAACACCATCAATATATAAATCTTTCCATTCTTTTGAAGAACTACCTAAGTCATATGTGTTATCATCATCTGGAACAATATTAGAATCTACTTCACCACCAAAAACAATATTGTCTGTATCAGCATCACCTAAAGTTAGTGTACCACCATTAAATGTTGTTGTACCTGTTACTGTAAGATTACCACCTACATCTACATTACCTGTAGTGGTAACAGTAGTAAATGCACCACTAGAAGCTGAGTTAGCTCCTATAGTAGCACCATCAACAGTACCACCATTAATATCAGCAGTATCAGCAACTAAAGCATCTGTAGTAACTGTACCATCAAAAAATGCATCTTTAAATTCAAGAGAGCTAGTACCTAAATCAATATCATTATCTGTTACAGGAACAATAGCACCATCTGCTATATATAATTGTTGTACTGAACTACTTGATACTTCTACATAAAACTCAATATAATTATTTGTAGTGTCTATTAAGACTTTGTTGTTTGGAGAAGTTTCTCCTGCATCACCAATTAATCCTATAACTGGTCCAGAAGCTGTTGTTCCATCATGTGAGTGTCCTGTTGAGTTGTTAAATGCATTTACTAACTGGTTATATTCATTATTAAATAACGCAGCAGTAATTGTATCTCCATCTGCAAAAGAACTTTGTCTTGTATATCCTGCCATTATTTACTCTCCAATTTTGTTTTTAATTCTTCTACTTCTGCTGTTAGTTCTTGTACAGCTTTTACTAACAATGGTGTTATTCTTCCATAATCTACACCTTGCATTTCATCACCATCTTTTTCACCATAAACACAGTCACTAAATATTTCATCAACTTCATGTGCTATAAATCCTTCAGCTTCTTCACCTGTTTCTTTCCAAGTAAATTTTACTGGATTTAATTTATTTAATCTTTCTAAACCATTTTGCATGGTTTCTATATTTTCTTTTAATCTATAATCAGATGATGTGTTATAAACTGTTGAAGAACCACCTGATGTAATTGAGCCTACTGCTGTTGCACTGTCATTTTCAAACAAACATAAAAATCCGTTAGAAAAAGATGTTTTTCTTACTATTAATCCAGCACCTGCAGTTCTTGCCACAATAGCATCTGAACTAGCATCAATTGAAAAATCTTCAGCACCTCTAACACCACTCGTCGTACCAAGGAATAATTTTCCGTTACTATCCAATCTCATTTTTTCAGCCAGTGAAGAACCATTTGAAGTCATAAATTGCATATAACCTGCTTTGTTGCCTGAAGTTGCATTGTCTTTTAAACCTGCAATACTTGCAAAAACATCTGACCTTGATACGCCATCATCTGTTATAGCACCAAGCTCTAATACACCACCTTTATCAGCACCTTGACCACTTCTATTGATTACTCTAATTTTTGCTACATCTCCAGTAGCACCACCATGTTTTATTGTTGGTGCTATAGCATTACCACCAGATGTAACATGAAATTCACCTGTTGAATTAAATTGACCATATTGAACAGCATTTGCTTGAAAGTATAGATAATCGCCACTATTATTATATAAAACAGCACCTCTATCATCATCAGAAGTATCGCCCATAACCATACCAGCAAGATTTGATGTGCCTGAAACTGCTGCTATAACAGCACTATCTCCTGATTTTTGAACTTTTAATTCTCTGTCAACAGTTGTAGTTCCTATAGAAACATTACCAGTACTTGCAATACGCATTCTTTCTGAACCATCATTAGTACGGAATCTTATATCTTCAGCATCTATTGATAATGAAGCATAATCATTTGATGTTCTGTTATAACATTGTATAAAACTTACTGGGTCTCCCATAGAAAATTCTATACCGATACCACCATCTGTATGTTGAACTACAAAGGTTGTCTGTGGACTTGAAGAATTTATACCTACTTTATTATTACCACTATCAACAAATAACATGTGTGTTTTATCATTAGACTCAACTCTAAAATCAGCATCTGCTGAACTTTCATTAATTACTACGCCACCATCTAAATCTACTAAAGATGCTGAAACTTTTGTTATTGCCATATTTTATCTCCTGCCTGAAGGTATGTAATCTACATAAAAACCATTTATTGTATATGGTGGTTTTGTGTCATCACTTATAATTGTAAAATTGTTACTTGTTCCACTTCCTTGTAATGGAACTCTTATTAAAGGATTATCTCCACCACCAAATACATTTGTATTAAACAATGCATCTGCAAACTTTGAAGGTGGATTAATAACTCCTAAGTCAAATAAATCTGGTGGTTGTGGTATATCTGTATTACCATAATCAAATCTAACTTGTACATCTGGTTCTGTTATACCCTCGGAACTTGCTGATACTCTAAGATAATGTAAAGTCTTTAATGTTCCTAAATCACCATAATCATAGTTAGGTGTTTCAAATCTAGCTAATATATTACTACCATCAAAACTATTTCCTGTATCATGTTGATAAACAAAACCCTTTGTATCTCCATGATAATATTGTTCTACATTATTACTATCAAATCCTGAACCGATAGCAGTAACTTCTAAACTTCTTGTCTCTGACCATTGAAATCCATTTGGTCTTAATGTTCCTATAATTCCTTTTTGTTGTGTTTGCTCTAAACTTGTATTTGTATAAAATAATCTGTATTGTGACTTTTCTCGTAATACAACACTATCTATTACAAATGAATTTATGTTTTCTGCTAAGTTTGTTACTAAAGGTTGTATAGCTTTACTAACTG
>FUFK010050676.1_pt1 | contig 17671 bp, 21 predicted proteins | sample 1021851 | NCBI WGS metagenome assembly FUFK01 (sample SAMEA51879418, study PRJEB19060) | metagenome | reverse complement strand
TTAACAAAAATTATTATTATATTTATTATATGAAAACGATAGGTTATTACAGCTTAAATTAATATGTTTCAAAACATTTACTACGACAAAGAAAAAAGAAAAATTCACATTTGGGACGACACAAGAGGTTATTTCTCAATGCCTTACAAAAGATACGCGTATGTGAAAGATAGAGGTGGAACACATACATCTATTTATGGTGATAGATTAAAAAAGGTTTTTAATTTTGATAGAGATATGGAAACATTTGAAAGTGATGTTGTTCCGGAAATAAGAACTCTCGTAGATTTATATTATGATTCTGATGAAATATCATTAGGACACACAAGATTATATTTTGATATTGAGGTAGAAGTAACAGACGGATTTCCAAGTCCAGATACAGCACCAAATAAAATAACTTCCATAGCGTTTTATGAAGATACAATGAACCAATATTATTGTTATGTATTGGACGAAGAAAATAGGGTTGAAAGTTATCAAAAAGACGATTTAATCGTTGAAGTTTTTAAATCAGAAGAAGAATTATTACAACAATTTTTTACAAAGTATTCAGAAATACAACCAACAATATTAAGTGGTTGGAACACAGATACATTTGATATTCCTTATTTATATCATAGAACAAGTAATATCTTAGACGAAAGAATAGCCAATACTTTATCACCAATCAATCAAGTAAGACTAAACACTATTTCAGGTAAGTATGAAATAGCTGGTGTATCATCATTAGATTATTTAAGACTTTACAAAAACCTAACATTTTCTCAAAGACAATCTTATCGTTTGGATGCTATTGCAGAACACGAACTTGGTGAAAAGAAAGTTGAATATGACGGAACTTTAAATGATTTATATGAACAAGACATACAAAAGTTTATTGATTACAATGTTCAAGATGTTAGACTGATTAAAAGATTAGACGATAAGTTAGATTANATTGATATTGCTCGTGGTATATGTCATATTGGNCATTGTCCTTANGAAGAAATATACTGGTCATCACGATATATTGAGGGAGCGATATTAGTATATTGTAAAAAAGTTGGATTGATAGCACCTGACAAAAGACGAGACGGAAGAAAATTATTAGGACAAGATATGTTTGAAGGTGCGTATGTTCAAGACCCACAACGCGGAAAACACGATTGGGTTTATGATTTAGATGTCACTTCAATGTATCCTTCAGTTATGAGAACATTAAACATTTCTCCAGAAACAAAGATTGGTAAATTAGAAAATTGGAAAGCTGAAGACTTTCTTAAAGGTGGTTTGAAAACATATAACTTAATAAGAGATGAAAAAGTTAGAGGTAAATTCAATCATACTGAGTTAAAAGATTTTTTAGATAATAATCCTGTTTCTATTGCTTCAAATGGTGTTGTTTACAGAACAGATAAAAAAGGATTAATTCCAGCCATCTTAACTAAATGGTTTGAACAAAGAGTTGAATACAGAAAGTTAGCTAAGAAGTTTGCTGACGAGGGTGATGATGAAAAATATAATTACTTCAACAGAAGACAATATCTACAAAANGTATTGTTAAATTCTATTTATGGTGTATTAGGNTTATCAGTATTTAGATTTTATGATACAGATAATGCAACAGCCGTTACAACAACCGGACAATCGTTAATTAAATTTACTAAAAAGATAGCAAATAATTTCTACAATAAAGAATTAGAAGATGACAAAGATTATTGTATTTACATTGATACAGATTCAGTTTTCTATTCTGCTATTCCTTTGATTGAAAAAAGATTTCCTGGTGAAAAACTATCGGAAGTTATGATGACACAAAGAATTTTAGAGATAGCTTCAGAAGTTCAAGATTATATCAATCTTGGATATGATTATTTTGCTCAAAGATTTTGTAATNTAAAAGGGGAACATCAGTTTCAGATTAAACAAGAGTTGATTGCTAAATCAGGATTATTTATTGTTAAGAAAAGATATGGTATGAAAATCATTAATGACAATGGTGTTAAAGTTAATAAAACAATGGTAAANGGATTAGANACTATTCGTTCTAACTTTCCAAANGCTATGAGAAGTTTAATGAAAGAAGTATTGGAAGATATTTTNATGAGTGTTCCAAAAGATAAGATTGATGATAGAATATTAACATTTAAAAGAGATTTATTNACTAAACATTATGANGAGATTGCTATGCCAACCGGTGTAAAAAAGTTATCTAANTTTATTCAATCATCTAAAAGAAATTCTTTNACAACAACAGATGAAAAAGCAGTTATCACACCACACANAAAAGGAACACCTGTGCATGTAAAAGCCTCTATCAATCATAATGATTTGTTAAGATTTTTTGGTGAAAACAAAAGATACCAATATATTTCAGACGGAGATAAAATTAAATGGGTGTATTTAAAAAACAATCCAATCGGTATGGAAACCATAGCGTTTAAAGGGTTTGAAGACTCACCAAAGGTTATTAAATTTATTAAAGAATATGCAGACTATGAAAAAATGTATGAGAAAGCTCTACAAAAGAAAATAGAAATGTTTTATGAAAGTTTAAATTGGACTTTACCAATGGATAAAAGTTCNACAATNGAAAAGTTTTTTTGATTTTGAGAATANAAAATGATATTTATTAATGTAAAATGGTTATAAAATAATAAGGAGTTATAACAATGGATAAAAGTAAGTTAGTTAAGTTTATAAACAAATATTACCTAAGTGGTAATGTAAATTCAGTAGCAATCAATTCTGACGGAAATGGTTTATCTACACGATTTGTTTCGGGTGATAAGTCTTTGTTGGGTGAAGTTAAGTTGAAAAACTATTCAATAACAGAAGCTGATTTTGGTGTTTATCAAACTGATGCTCTATTGAAAATGTTGTCAGTATTGGACAATGATGTTTCAGTAGATTTAGTAAAAGCAGAAGAGAAAGCAATTTCATTAGACGCTAAAGATAGTGGTGCTAAAGTAAGGTATATGTTATCAGACCTTTCAGTAATCAACACACCACCACAATTAAAACAAATACCTGAGTTTGAATTACTATTAAATGTAGATAAAACATTTGTAAGTAAATTTATTTCAGGTAAAGGAGCTCTACCAGATGTAGAATCATTTACGATTGTTTCCGGAGATAAACCAGAAGTAATTATTGGTTATTCATCAATCGCAACTAATCGTGTAGCAGTTCCTGTTGAAAATCAAACTGATAACACAATTGATAATATATCTTTTAACGCAAATTTATTTAAAGATGTATTAGAAGCAAACAAGGAATGTGAAGCCGCAGTATTAGAAGTTAGTTCTGAAGGACTAGCTAGAATTACTTTTAATGTTGGTGATTATGAATCAACATATTATCTTGTTGCAGTTCAAAATGTAAATTAATATGAAACAACCAAAGGGATTAAGAATATTACATTTCCAATCCCCAGTTAGATTTGATAGTAGTGGAGTATTCCAGCACGAATTTGATTCTAATTATAAGGTATTGGATAAGACGATAACATTTTTACCAAAGTGTCATCATTATGTAGTTGTGCCTGAAAAACACAATATACCAGATGATAGAGAAAATGTTACCTTAATTCCATTCAAATATCCAAGAGATGTTTTATCAAATCGTTCTCACTTTGACGGAGCGTCATTTAGGAATTTATTTGATTTTCGTTTTATGGATTTTGATTTCGTATTTTGTCATCAACCAGAAAAACTATACAATGTATTAGTATCGTTTAATGATAAAAGGTATGGACAGAATATGGGTCGTTTTATATTTTTTCATTGGGTAGATTGTCCACAAAGTCGTTCATCATCAGCAATACCGCCGTCTTATTTAAGACAATTAGAAGCAATACAACAAAGTGATAAGACATTTTTTCACACAGACATTTCTTCTAGGTGGTTNGAAAAGAATTACTCAAATGAACAATCTACTAAATTAAATTTGGACTATGTTGATAAAAAAACAAAAACATTTCCATTATCAAACGATAAGTTTCCAGACTCAGTTCCACTAAAAACTGATGTTTCAAATACAATAGTATTTAATCACAGATGGGCTAAGTCAACAGGTGTAAATCGTTTTGAAGAATATATGGAAGGATTAGATTATGATGTTTGGTGCACTGATTCTAAAGCTCCAAAGAAATATAAAGCTCAAGGATTAACAAGACCAAAATACAGACATTTACTTGAAAATTCTCTTTGTAGTGTTTGTTTTGTTGATAATTATGCAACTTGGAATCTATCGATACAAGACGGATTATCACTAAATAAACCGGTTTTAATTTATGACCACCCTACTATGAGAAAAGTGGTTGGTGATGATTATCCATTGTTTTTTAAAACCAAAGAGGATTTTCAAAGTAAGTTAAAAAATTTACCAAAAGAATTTAAATGGGAATTACCAAACTATGATGAACAATTCAAAGAAAATGTTTTAAATTCTATCAATGAAATTATGGACAAAGAAAGAAAACATATTCCGAAAGATGCACATAATTGGTTGTATTGTATTGAAAATGATATTAACTTTAAAAATGATATCATTAAACAAATTCAACCAAATATTCAATTAAATTCGGTATGGCAATATATTCGTAGATATTTATTAGAAATAGGAGTTGAAGATAATTATAAAAGTCCTTACACAAGTTATTCTATTCCAGAAAAACTAAAAAAAGACTTGACTTCTTTAACAAAAAATGTTAACTTAACACTAACACCTAGACAAAAATCAGAAAAGGTTGTAGTGAAAAAACACGATTGGTTTTAATTATGGCACTTATAGATGTATCAGAACATAAAAATGTAGAAAATGTAATTAGATATTTTTTAAGATATCTGCCACCACGAGGAGCAGAATCAATATTAGATATTGGTGGTGGTTGTGTAGCTCCATACAAAGGCGTATTAATCACAAGAGCTTTAAAATATAGAAACCTTGACATTAGACCAGGCCCAGGAGTTGATTATTGTCAAGACTTAATTGAAGGAACAGACTTCAAAGATAAAGAGTGGGATTGGGCTTGGTGTTCAGAAACATTGGAACACATACCACAAGAATATCAGAAAAAATTTGTAGATGAGGCTTGTAGAATTTGTAAAAATATTTTATGGACTTTTCCAATGCCTTTTGACGCAAAAGGAGAACCAGCCTTTACCTTTAATGATGACCCTGGTCATAACGAGGTAATTGTTGATATGAAATCATATGAAAAAGATTTCCAAGTGTTTGATTTATCAACAAAAACAGCAAAAGGTATTTGGTTATTTGCTAGAAAAGACAGAAAGATAGAAGTTACACAAAGAGGTATTGTCCAAGAGGGTTATTCAGAAGACGATTTACCGTGGGATATGGTAAACTACAAAAGAGTATTTAAACCAAATGTCGATATTGAAAAATTTATGTAGGAGAACTAAATGACACAAAATAAACAACACACATTATGGGTAGAAAGATACAGACCGGTTAGTTTAGAAAACTATATTGGTAATGAACATTTGAAAACAAAAGTAAGTAAGTATATTTCTACTGGTGATATTCCACATTTATTATTACACGGAAAAGCAGGAACCGGTAAAACAACACTAGCTAAATTATTGGTTAGTAATGTTGATTGTGACCAAATGTATGTAAATGCTTCTGATGAAAACAATGTAGAAACCGTGAGAAACAAAATCAAAATGTTTGCTTCATCAGTAGGTTTCAAAGATTTAAAAGTAATTATTTTAGATGAGTGTGATTTCTTAACACCAAACGCACAAGCCGCACTGCGTAATCTTATGGAAACATTTTCAAAACATTGTCGTTTTATTTTGACTTGTAATTATGTAGAAAGAATAATTGACCCGATACAAAGTCGTTGTCAATCATTTCAAATTATTCCGCCTTCTAAAAAAGAAGTAGCAATACACACATCAAAGATTTTAAATACAGAAGGTGTTTCTTTTGAAAACGAACAAATCGTAACAATGGTTAATTCAAGTTATCCAGATATTAGAAGAATAATTAACGCCGTTCAAAGAAATATTGTTGATAATCGTTTAATAGTTGATACAGAAAGTTTAGTTCAAAACGATTATAAATTACAAGTGTTGGAAATACTACAAACACAAGACAAGAAAAATGCTTTTAAAAATTTAAGACAATTATTAGCAGATTCACAAATCAGAGATTATGCAGATTTGTTTAGATTATTGTATGATGAAATAGAATCATATGGTAAAGGACATATCGCAGAAGTTATATTGACAATAGCTAAATACGAGTTATCTGATGCTCAAGTAGTTGACAAAGAAATCAATGCTATGGCTATGTTAATTGAAATTTTAAACATTATCAAATAGGAGATACAATGTTAACAGGAGACAAGAAACGACCGGACGGACTTCAACTTGATTTAAGTCAAGCAGAGACAATTCTTTGTGAAAAATGTGGAAATGGATTATTTATCCAATCATTTTTCTTAAAGAAAATATCAGCACTAGTTTCACCAACCGGACAAGAAGCAATTATCCCAGTTCAAGTTTATAGTTGTGGTAATTGTGGACACATTAATACTAAATTAAATCCAACGGTTCAACCAAGTGAAGAAACAACAAACAATAATTAAGAAAAAAAGTTTATTTGACCACATAAATCAAATAACTTCAGTTCAACATAAAACTTATTGGAGTAAATTATCCGAAGAAGATAAAAAAACTTTTAGTAATTTTATGGTGAATAGGTTTTTATCAATGAATCCAAATTGGTTAGAATTAGTCAATGAAGTTCAACGATACGATATAAAACCAGAAATACTATACAAACTTTATATAGATATTTTACCAAAGAAAAAGATTTGGTTAAAATATGTTAAAGGNAGAAAACAAATGATTGAATACCCNAAATGGGCGTTAGAAATAATTTCTAACCACTACCAAGTTAATTTTAGAACAGCCAAAGAACATATCGAAATGTTTCTTTTAACTGAGGGTGGTATGTATGAACTAGCAGAACTATTCAGAAAATACGGAACAGACCCAAAAGAAATAAAAAAACTTGGTTTACCAATAAAATAATACTTGACATTTACATAAAAAATTATTACATTAGGAGAGATAATGGAAAAGACTATCAAAGAAAGTTCTACATTAGTCATTGATGATGTCGGACAAGAATATGACCCGACAAATATCGTTGGTTATATGGAAGAAACATATCCGGAAATGACTTCTGAGTTCAAGACAATACAACGAGAACAATACGAATTATTTTGTAGAAAACAATACGACTATGGCCCACAAAATATTGCCGTAGGAACAATTTTAAAAACCAAAGAAGATATCAAGTTATCATTGTTAGGATTATGGTTTCGTATCAATGATAAAGTAGAAAGAATTAAAACTTTACTAATGAGAGGTGGAGATTCTGCAGTTGAGGGNGAACCCGTAACTGATAGTTTTTCAGACATATCAAATTATGGAGTTATGGCACAAGTTGTAGCGAGAGGTAAATGGGCTAAATAATGGCACGAATTAGTTATTCACAATTTTCACAATGGGTTCAATGTCCACATAAATGGAAATTACAATACATTGACGGATACGGACAATTCAAAGGTAATATCTATACTATCTTTGGTTCTGCTATTCACGAGTGTATTCAATTGTATTTAAGAGTAATGTATGCTGAAAGTATCAAGAAAGCAAATGAACTTCCATTAGANGAATTCTTAATGGACGAGATGAAAAAACAATATCTTGAAACAAAAGAAAGTCTTGAAGAAGGTGAAGTATTAAGTAGTGCAGAAGAACTAAAAGAATTTTATTTTCAAGGTGTTCAAATTCTAGATTATTTCAAGAAGAAAAGAGCTCAATATTTCAGTAAAAAAGGTTATAGTTTGGCTGGTATTGAAAGACCACTTAATTATAAACTACCTAAAAATCTAAACTTTGTAGGGTTTATTGATGTTATCATTAGAGATGAAATAAGAGATAGACTTAAAATCATTGATATCAAAACTTCCACAATGGGTTGGAACAAATGGGCTAAAGCTGATAAAAACAAATCTAATCAGTTATTATTATACAAACAATTTTATTCAAAACAATTNAANTTTCCGATTGACAAAATAGATGTTGAGTTCTTTATNGTGAAAAGAAAACTATACGAAAATATGGATTTTCCACAAAGAAGAATTCAAACATTTGTTCCAGCTAGCGGAACACCAAGTATCAACAAAGTGAATACTTCGTTGAAAGANTTTATTGATGAGTGTTTTGATGAANAAGGAAACCACAATGAACAACACATTTATAAAAAAATAGTTTCAACAAAGAATTGTAAGTATTGTGAGTTCAAAGATAAACCAGAATTATGTGATAGGAAAGCAAACTAATGGTATCAGGATACGACTTAAGAATNAATCTTATCTTACTTCATAGGCAAATCTTATGAAAAAGAAATAATGAATAAAATNAATGAANTTTCACAAAGAGTATNCAGGGTTTGATGTTAGATTATTTTATTCAGAACAAGATAATTTAACTTCTAAATTAAAAGATTTNGCTAAAAGATATGACGGAAAAGTTAATTTTAGTATTAGAATATCATCAACTGATTATCAACAAATTAATGATGTTGCTTGGTATCAAATACTTTCAGAAAAAGACTATGAAAAATTTAAAGATGAACTACCTTATTCTGGTCGTTGGTTTTATAAATTTAACAGCATCAATAAAGATAATTTGTTAAAAGGTATTAATAATTTTGAAAGTTTATTAAGATATATTAGTGAACCAAAAATAATTAAAAAACAAAAAAGAAATGATGAGTAAAAAAATAAAAGTAGCAATACTTGGTTCTGACACATATGAAAATAGTAAAAAAATTAAAAACCACATTTATCTTTGGAAAGANGATTTTGGANANANTTTANNNNTNGTTGGTGGTGGTGGTAAATATGGTGCTGAAANATATGTAAAAGAAATTTGTTTGGAATTTNNTATTGANTATCAAGAAATACCACCATTNCANTANAAATGGAATCAATATTGTATTTTACCTGAACATAAATACAATAAAANATATAATATGAAACANTATTTNGTTCAGAATAAAATAATAGTTGATAGTGTAGATTTAGTAGTATTTTTTGAAAGTGGTGAAGAAACNACNAAANTAAANGANTTAAAAAGATACACNGAAAAGCAAAAAAAATCACTCGTTATTAAAACTTGATGATATTTATTTACATATGGATATTACAAAATTAACGAGTGTAAAAATTTTAAACGAACTTTATGAAAAGTTCAAAGAAGAAGGTTCAGATATCACACTTCAAAAATTAGTGAACAGAAGTATGGATTTGTATCTAAAAGACAAAAAATATAAAAAACTAATTACAGAACACGAAGAATTAATTGAAAGTGGAAGTAATTTATAGGAGTTAAAATGGTTCATAATAAATTGTTACAAGCAAGTATCGACAAATATAAAGCAGAAATATCAGAAGCCCTAGCTATACTTGAAGTGTATTTTCAAAAACCAGTTGGTATTGGGGAACACCCAGACTTAATGACTGAAATAGATAAATACATTGAAAAATTAGAAACAGCTACAGGTAAGTTAGAAACACTTCAAAGATATTTTGATGAACACGCTGAAATCGATACAAATAAAAAGTTATTAAAAGGATAAATAATGAAAAAAAAGAAAATCTTGTTGTTTTCTGATGATATGAGAATGTCATCAGGAGTTGGAACAATGTCCCGTGAAATTGTTATTGGAACAGCACACCATTATGATTGGATTCAAGTTGGTGGAGCAGTAAAACACCCCGAAGAAGGACAAATGTTTGACCTAAGTAAAGATGTCAATAAAGAATTGGGTATTGATAATGCAGATGTCAAAGTATTTCCTGTTTCCGGATATGGTAATCCAGATTTACTAAGACAAATGATTAACATACATCAACCAGACGCCATTATGATTTATACAGACCCTAGATTTTGGATTTGGTTGTTTCATATGGAACACGAGATAAGACAAAATATCCCTATCTTTTATTATAACATTTGGGACGATTGGCCAGCACCAAAATATAATGAAAATTATTATGAGAGTTGTGATTTAATTATGAACATTTCAAAACAAACTTGTGCTATAGTTGATGAAGTGGCTGACAGAAAACCAAGAACAGATTGGGATTCAACTTATGTTCCACACGGAATCAACACAAAACAATTTTATCCTATCCCACCACTTCACGAAGAATATGAAGAAATGATAGAAATGAAAAAAAGAATATTTAGTATTCAAAATCCAGATGACATTGAGTTTGTATTGTTTTACAACAACAGAAACATTAGAAGAAAAATGACATCTGATGCTTTACTAGCGTTTCAAGAATTCAGAAATAGAATACCGGAAGAAAAAAGAGATAAAGTAGCGTTTTTACTACATACACAACCAAGAGATGAAAACGGAACAGACCTACCAAGATTAGTTANACATTTNATGCCAGAGTGTAATATTACATTNAGTCAAGACAAANTANNTTCNAAACAATTAAANCAATTGTATAATATTGCTGATGTAACNATTAATATTGCATCNAATGAGGGTTTTGGNTTAGGAACNGCAGAATCNTTGGTAGCCGGAACACCNATTATTGTTAATGTTACGGGTGGTTTACAAGACCATTGTGGATTTGCAATAGATGGTAAGTATTTAACACCAGAAGATTATAAAAACGGAATTAAATCACTACACGATTGGAGAAAGTGGGAAAATAACGAGGATTTAACTCACGGAGAGTGGGTGAAACCAGTATGGCCAAGAACAAGGTCATTACAAGGTTCTATTCCAACACCATATATTCTTGATGATAGAACTGATTGGATTGATGTTTCTGATGCGATAGAAGATTGGTTTAATACATCACACGAAGAACGAGAAAGAGTTGGTGAATTAGGAAGACAATACGCACATTTAGAAGAAGTTGGATTTACTGCAGAAAATATGTGTGGTAGATTTATGAAAGATATGGATAAAGCATTTAAAAATTGGAAACCAAGAAAAAGATACGAAATAAAAGGAGTATAATATGTTTAATTTTATTAATAGTTGGAAAAGTCGTAAAAAACCACAATGGAATGTTGAGGTTAGGCTAGGTAGATTAACTTTACTACAACTTAATTTAAAAAACAACACTTTCAGATTTATGTTATTAAATTATGGATTTGAATACGGAGTTAAATAATGAGTAAACCATTATTACTATTTACAGCACCAGTTGGAACTCGTAGTGGGTATGGAGCTCACTCAAGAGATATAGCAAGGTCATTAATCGCAATGGATAGGTTTGATATTAAAATATTTCCTGTTCGTTGGGGTTCAACACCACAAAACGCATTAAATGAAAAAGACCCAAACGATAAAGAAATTATTGAAAGGTTATTAGTTAGTCCACAAATGGAAAGACAACCTGATATTCATATTCATTGTGTTATTCCAAACGAGTTTATGAATTTAGCCAAATACAATATCGGTATTACTGCTGGTGTAGAAACAACAGCGTGTCCTAAAGATTGGATTGAGGGTTTGAATCGTATGGACTTAAATATTGTTCCTTCTAACTTTACAAAAGAAAGTTTAGAAAAAACTATCTATGATAGAATAGACAATAACACAAAACAAGCGTTAGGAACTATTCAATGTGAAAAACCTATTGAGGTTTTGTTTGAAGGTGCTGACACAAAGATATATAAAAAACCAAAAAAGATTAGTAAAGATTTGAAAAAACAATTTCAACAAATTGACGAGTCTTTTTTATTTTTGTATGTCGGACATTGGTTAAGTGGTAGTATTGGTAATGATAGAAAAGATACAGGTATGTTGGTCAAAGTATTTTTAGAAACATTTAAAAATTACAAGAAAAAACCAGCATTGTTAATGAAAACTAATTCTGCAGACTTCTCAGTATTGGATAGAGAAGAAATGATGAAAAGAATTAGAGATATCAAAAATACTGTGAAAGGTGATGATTTACCTAATATTTATTTATTACACGGGGATTTGACTGATGAAGAAATAAATGAATTATATCACCACCCAAGAGTAAAAGCTCACATTTCATTAACACACGGAGAAGGGTTTGGAAGACCATTGTTAGAAGCAAGTTTAAGTGAAAAACCTGTTATTGCTTCTAATTGGAGTGGACATAAAGACTTTTTACCAGAAGATAAAGCATTAATGTTACCTGGTAATTTGACAAAAGTTCCAAATGAAGCTTTTCCTGAGAATATTTATGTAGAGGGTTCACAATGGTTTTCAGTAAACTATCCTGTAGCGTCAAATGTTTTAAAAGATGTTTACGATAACTATAAAAAATTCCTTCCTAATGCAAAAAAACTAACTTTTGAAAATAAAAACAAATTTAGTTTAAATGCAATGACAAAAGAGTTTGAAAAAATATTAGATAAATATTTACCAGAATTTGAAGAACAAGTTAGTTTAAAATTACCACAATTAAAACCTACTGGTAAAACAACAAGTAATATTAAACTACCAAAACTAAAGAAGAAATAATATGAGTAAAATAGAAAAAGAAATAAAACAGATTAGAGAAGAACTAAAATCAATTAAAGATGATTTAAAAACTTATATCAATCAAAACAAATTAACTGATGAAACATCAAAAGAGTATGTTGAAGCTTTAATCAGTAATGTAAAACTTAGCAATCTTAATGAAGAAGGATTGTCAAAAGAATATTTAGATTATTGGACTTGCGACCATTGTGGTAAAAATACTCACGAAATTGATTATGATTATTTAGGTAATGGAACAAATCATCTAGAGTGTGAATTAAAATTAGAAATGGGAGAAAAAAACTAATGGAAAGAGTAATAGATTGCCCTTGTGGTAAAGATACGGATAGTTGTTTTGAAGAAGTCCAAGAAAATTTTAGTTCATTTATTTGTTTTAAATGTGGATTTATGAGTGATAGTCGTTATGAAAAAGATAGTTTACAAACGATTGAAAATGAAAAAACAACACCAAGACTTGTAACAGAACTAAAATTCCACGATACAGAAAGAGATATTATATGGTATCCTTCAGTTATCAATATGGGAGCGTTAGGTATGATATTTCCAGAAGGTAATCCAAAAAATTGGAAATGGAAATACGCAAAAGTGGTTGATATTGATTACGAAGAAAGAGAAAAATACGACGGATACTCTCAAAGATTAGATGTTGAAAACGCAAAAACATTTGATAAAGATGATTTTTTATCAGCTTGTAAAGAAATGGGAATTACAAAAGACTTAAAAGGAGATAAATAATGTCAAAAGATATATTCTACAACACAGAAGCTAGAGCATCACTTAAAAATGGTGTGGATAAACTAGCGAATGCAGTAAGAGTAACATTAGGGCCTAAGGGTAGAAATGTTGTGGTTGAAAAACAATTCGGTTCACCAAATGTAACCAAAGATGGAGTTTCAGTTGCAAAAGAAATAGAACTTGAAGATAGGTTAGAAAATGTAGGTGCTCAAATGGTTAAAGAAGTAGCATCTAAAACTTCTGATGTAGCAGGTGATGGAACAACAACAGCAACGGTTTTAGCTCAATCAATTATTTCAGAAGGATTGAAAAATGTAACAGCTGGAGCAAATCCAATGGAAATTAAAAGAGGTATTGATTTAGCAAAANANAGAGTTGTTNAATTTATATCNNAAAATTCAAAAGATATTCCAGANTCTAATCAGATTGCTCAAGTAGCAACNATATCAGCAAATGATGATGAAGAAATCGGAACAAAGATTGCAGAAGCAATGGATAAAGTTGGTAAAGACGGAGTAATTACCGTAGAAGAATCTAAAACAGCGGAAACTTACTTAGAGTTTGTTGAAGGTTTACAATTTGATAGAGGTTATTTATCACCTTATTTNGTATCAAACTCAGACACTATGGAAGCAGAATTAGAANANCCNTATATNTTGGTTCACGATAAAAAAATAAATAATATGAAAGANATANTACCTTTACTTGAAAAAGTTGTTCAAGCAGGTAAATCTATTCTTATTATTGCAGANGANATTGAGGGTGAAGCTTTAGCAACATTAGTTGTTAATAAACTAAGAGGAACTTTCAATGTTGTAGCTGTTAAAGCACCTGGTTTCGGGGATAGAAGAAATGCAATGTTAGAAGATATAGCAACACTAACAGGAGCAACCGTAGTATCAGAAGAAAGAGGATTTAAATTAGAATCAACCACATTAGATGATTTAGGAACTTGTAAAAAGGTTGTAAGTGATAAAGATAATACCACTATCGTTGGTGGTGGTGGAACTTCTGAAACTATTTCAAGTAGAGTAAATGAAATCAAAGTTCAGATTGAAAAAACTACTTCCGACTATGATAAAGAAAAACTACAAGAACGACTAGCGAAATTAAGTGGTGGTGTAGCAGTATTAAATGTTGGAGCCGCTACTGAGGTTGAAATGAAAGAAAAAAAAGATAGAGTTGATGATGCTTTACACGCAACAAGAGCCGCAGTTGAAGAAGGTATTGTAGTTGGTGGTGGTGTAATATTGCTTAGAGCTAGTAAAGACCTAGATAACGCACTATTCAACAATTTAAAACCAAATCTAAAAGTTGGTGTGGATATTATGAAAAAAGCATTAGAAGGGCCAATCAGACAAATATGTTCAAACGCTGGAGTTGAACCATCAATAGTTGTTCAAAAAGTTCTTGATAGTAAAGACGATTTTGGATATGACGCAAGAAATGATGAATATGTTGATATGTTTAAATCAGGTATCATTGACCCAGCTAAAGTTTCAAGAGTAGCAGTTGAAAACGCTTCTTCAATATCTGGGTTATTATTAACTACGGAAGTAGCCATCACAGATAAACCAGAGGAAAACCCTGAACCAACACCACCTATGAATCCTGGAATGATGATGTAATATGAGTTTTTTAGCAACACATAGAGCAAATATTAAAGATAGACAAGGTATCCAATATTCAGAGATGAGGCCTGGATACATTGTTGCATTTAGATATGTTGATAAATCAGGAAGACAAGAATTAGAATTAGTGTTGGTAACAAATGTTTACCCGTTGAAAGGTGGAAGAAAAACAAGAAAAATGCACGGACTATTGTTAAAAAATATGCCAATACCTATTTTCAACAGACTTGTTAATAGATTTTATAACGAATTTAAATTTAGAAGTGTTGATTATCTTGTTGACACAAATTACATTGAGAAAAGTTTACAAATACTAAATTTAGTATTTGAAGGTGGTGAAGACGGAGATAAAACTTATTACAGACATCTTAAACGATTTGACAGATATGATTTATACAGAACTTATTCATTAGACAAAATGACTGGAATTAAAAAAATAACATATGATTTTTCAAAATTTGACATTCAAAAAAAATTAATTGATTTAGAAATAAAAAAACTACCAAAAGAAGAACCAATAACTGAAGAAAAACCAATAATTGAAGAAACTATGGATGAAAGAGGAGTAATAAAAAAAGAAAAAATAGACCCAATTACTTTGGAAAAAACAACACTACAAAAATTTAATGCTTCTGAAAGAATGAAAAAAGACGCAAAATACAGAAAACTAAGAGGTGAACAAATAAAAATCAGAGAAAAAGAATTAGAAAAAATTATAACAAAAATTAAAGACGAAAAAATAAAATTTCAACTACAACTTAGAGAAAGTAATTTAGATACGGGAGTTTATGGTTAATGAGAATATGTTATAAAATATTAACACACAACGAAACCGATAGTTTAGAAAAATTATTGGACTTTTTGTTTGAAAACATTAAAGAACAAGACCACATTATAGTCGTTGATGATTTTTCAGAAGCACCAACAAGAAAAATACTTTCAAAATATTCTGAGTCAAAACAATACGATTATTATCAACACGAGTTAGGTGGTGATTTTTCAAAACAACACAATTACGCCAATAGTTTAATTAGAGAAGAATTTGATTATATTTTTTGTATTGATGCAGATGAAATACCAAATCAATTTTTAATCGATAACATACACGAAATTTTAGAATCAAATGATGTAGATTTAATTTGGTTGCCAAGAGTAAATACCGTAGAGGGAATTACAGAAGAACATATTCAGAAATGGGGTTGGAGAGTAACGGAACAAGGGTGGATAAACTTTCCAGATTATCAAGGTAGAATTTATCGTAATGATAAATCTATTTATTGGGTAAATCCTGTTCACGAAGTTGTTGAGGGAGCAAAAAAAGTTTCACATTTTCCACCACAAGAAGAATTTTGTTTATATCACCCNAAAAATATTGAACGACAAGAAAAACAAAATNAATTGTATGATAAAATTCAAANGGAGAGTTTATGAAAGTTTTANTAATGGGTAATGGTTCATCAGTTATGNATAATAAACTNGGTNAAAAAATAGACAATGATTTTGATTTAGTTTTTAGAATTAANAGATTTAGAACAAANGGTTATGAAGAAAATGTTGGAACAAAAGTTGATGGTTGGTTTGTTTGTGATAATGGTGTTCAATGGTTAGAAAATGAAACAGACGAAGTTGAAGGTTCTAGTCGTTGGAAAGATATAAAACACATTTTTTTCGTTAGTCCTAAATTTAAACACGACCAAGAATTAAGAGCACCAGAGTGTCAAAGAGCTATAGGTTTTTGTAATAGTGTAGCCCAATATTTACCACCAGTATTAGAAAACGAAATAAATTCAGTTGTAGATTTTTCACCAGCATGGCCAACAACCGGTTTAATATCAATACAATATTTAACAAATAGTTTTCCTAAAATTTATATTCACGGATTTGATGGACATAGTAAAAAGTATAAGTATATTCATTACTACGATACAGAAGAAACTAGAACATCAGAACACGCTTGGAGAGAAGGAAGAACAGACCACAATCTTCAAAAAGAAATAGAGTATATGAATTACTTAAAAGAACAAAAAAAGGTTATAGAGCTTGAAACAGAATGATTTACATATAATATTACATTGTTTACCAAGAGAAATAGANGAACTAGANAGAATAGTTAATCATTTAAAAAGGTCATCACATTTTTTAGATNANAATGATGANGTTATTTTGGANTTTACCCTAAACCTATCAGATAAATTAACNGANTGGGAAACTAGTAAATTACCAAAAGAGTTTTTCGCTGATAANTTTGAAATGATGAAACAAAGATGTGATTGGACTTCTAAAAANATTTTTGAAATAAACGATAGTAATAGATGTTTAGGTATTAATGATAAAAGAAGAAATAGTATTAGAGAAAACAATCCTAAAAACTTTATGTATTTAGATACTGATGTTTATTTTTCAATGTTTAATTTATCTTATTTGTTCAGAGCAATGGAACAGATTGATAACGAATATTATATTTTAAATTCACAATTACTAAGATTGTGGGACGAAAGTTGGAATATGATTTCTAATGATAGATATATTCCTATGGGTTATGATTCTAAAATTTGGTTGAACTATGACCCGTTTAAATTAGATTCAGAAGTTTTTGAATATTCATCTACGATTGGAATTAAAGAATTAAATGGATTTAAATTTGGTGGTGGTTGGTTTAATGTATTTAGTTCTAATTTATTAAAATTAATTGATGTTCCAGATTCATTAAGTTCATATGGATT